>Ga0207805_1000231_pt1 | contig 8231 bp, 6 predicted proteins | sample LuqExpMetageno49_FD_187807 | JGI IMG/M metagenome (GOLD analysis project Ga0207805, IMG submission 187807) | Tropical forest soil microbial communities from Luquillo Experimental Forest, Puerto Rico - Sample 49 (SPAdes) | ecosystem: Environmental > Terrestrial > Soil > Tropical forest ... | reverse complement strand
TTTTTGCCGACGCACTCGGCGGCCATCCGTTGATCTCCAACAATTCGATCTGGCGACGGTTTCCGCTGGTGCGCAACGAGCGCTGGTCTTATGGCAATCACGTGCTGCTGGGCGACGCGCTGCACACCGCGCATTTCTCCATCGGCTCAGGCACGCGGCTCGCCATGGAAGACGCGATCGCGCTCGACAAGGCCTTGGCGACGCATAAGGACTTGCCTACAGCGCTCCAGGCCTACGAGGCTGCGCGGCGTCCGATCCTGGATAAGCTGGTGGCCGGCGCCAACGGCAGCGGCGAGTGGTACGAGCATTTCGCCGAGCACATGAAGCTGAGCCCGGTCGATTTCGCGATGAGCTACATTATCCGTTCCGGCCGAATTAATATCGAGCGGCTGCGCAAGTTGTCGCCGCGCTTCGTCGAACGATTTGAGCGCGAGCGTGGCTAGCCTCTCATTCGATGCGCAGATGCGCTTCGTGCACGACCTTGCCCCACTTGGCGATCTCGGTCTTGATGCGCGCGCCGAACACTTCCGGTTGGTCCGCGACCGGGACAAAGCCGAGCTTGAGCAAATTCGACGTCACGTCTGGCTGCGCTACCGCTTTGGCAATCTCGCGCTGCAGGAGGTTGACTATTTCCTTCGGCGTACCTGCGGGCGCCAGCACGCCAGTGAGCGTATCGGCTTCCTGGTCTAGATAGCCGGCTTCCTGCATGGTTGGCACATCGGGCAGCTCGGTACTGCGGCTGGCCGCGAGTAAGGCGAGCGCGCGCAATTTGCCGTCCTTGATATTAGCGAGCGCCGGCGGCAACGCGGTGAAGGCGATCTGTGTGTGACCGCCGACGGTCGATTGAACCGCCTGCGCCGCGCCGGGGAACGGCACGTGCACCATGTCGAGTCCGAAGATCTGCTTGAACAATTCACCCGAGAGATGCGGCGTCGAGCCGATGCCGGGCCCCGCGAAGCTGTATTTGCCCGGGTTGGCCTTGATAAGCGCAATCAGCTCCTTCACGTTCTTCGCCGGCACCGATGGATTGACCGTAATTACGTTCGGCGAGAAGGCGACCATAGTAACCGGCGCGAAATCCTTCACCGCGTCATAGGGTACGTTGGCGTAAAGGCTCATGTTTACCATGAAGCCGGTGCTCACCACGGTCAGTGTGTAGCCGTCCGGCGGTGCCTTCGCCACTTCGGCGCTGGCGATGTTGCTGCCGGCGCCAGGCTTGTTCTCGACGTAGAATTGCTGGCCGAGCGAAGCGGACAATTTCTCCGCGACGATGCGGGCAATGACATCGGTCGGGCCGCCGGCGGTGAAGCCGACCACCATGCGCACCGGATGGTTTGGGTAGCTCTGCGCGCCGGCGCTTCCGCCGGTGAAGATCGCAATGCAGAAAACGAGCACGCGCACCATGGTTCGCATGACGTCCTCACCCGGTTTTTGTTAAGCGGCCGTCGCCGCGTAATGCTCTGCAGGAAGGCTAGCCGTTGCGCCGCACTCCGCGCAATGCCGGCAGGCCGATGCCGGTCGCCTCGAATCCGCCGTCGACCGCCAGCGTCTGGCCGGTGATATAGCTCGCTCGCTCGCTGCACAGGAAGAAGATCACCTCGGCCAGTTCGCTCTCCAGGCCGTAGCGGTTGAGCGGAATCGCGTCGTGGTAGGCAGCGCGGATTTCCGCCGTGTGCACGGCTCTGGCCATGGCCGTGTCGACCGGCCCCGGCGCCACGGCATTGACGCGGATGCCGAGGGGCGCAAGTTCGATTGCCTGCTGCTGAGTGAGATGCGCGAGGCCCGCTTTGCTGGTACCGTAGGCCGTGCGCAGAGTGGAGGCGCGCAAGCCCGAGATTGAGGTGATGTTTACGATGGCGCCACCGCCCGAGTCGCGCAACAACGGCACTGCCGCTTGTGTGCAAAGGAACGGGCCTGTGAGGTTGACCGCCAGCACGCGCGACCAATCCTCGTAGGTTACCTCGAGGATCGGCTTGAAAATGGCGATGCCGGCATTGTTAACCAGCGCATCAAGGCGGCCAAATTTCTGGCCGATCGCTTTAACCGCGCGCGACACGCCCGCCGCGTCGGCCACGTCGCAGGTTATCGCCATCGTTGTGGCAGGCTTTGCCAGCGCCGTGAAGGTGCGACCGAGATTGTCGCCATCGATGTCGAGCAGGGTGACGCTCCAGCCGTCGGCCAGGAAACGTTTGGCCGTGGCAAGCCCGATGCCACGTGCAGCCCCGGTCACCAGCGCGACTTTTTGGGGTTCTGTGCTCATAACCGGCGCTCGAGGCTTCAGTCAGTCTCTTCCTTGAAAGTTTCGCGGAAAGGATGCGCGGCGTAGACGCCGAGGATCGTAAGCTCCTTGGAGAAGAAGGCGAGCTCCTCGAGCGCGAGCACAAGCGCACGGTCATCTGGGTGACCCTCGACGTCGGCGTAGAACTGGGTGGCGAAGAAATTGCCGCCGATCATGTAACTCTCGAGTTTGGTCATGTTGACGCCGTTAGTGGCGAAGCCGCCGAGCGCCTTGTAAAGCGCGGCTGGAACGTTGCGCACGCGAAACACGAAAGTGGTGATGACTTTTCTGTTGTCGGGCTTCGCCCACTTCTTTTCCTTTGAGAGCACGACGAAGCGGGTGGTCGAACTGGTTTCGTCCTCGACATTCTCCTTGAGGATATTGAGGCCGTAAATCTCCGCCGCTAACCGCGACGCGATGGCCGCGCGTGTGACGTCCTTGCTCTCGGCGACCTCGCGCGCGGAACCAGCGGTATCGGCGGCGACGATCGGCTTGAGCTTCAGCTGACGCATGATCTTGCGACACTGGCCGAGCGCCATCACGTGGCTTTCTACGGACTTGATGCTTTTCAATGTGGCGCCCTCTGGCGCCATCAGTTGGTTGCGGATCGGCAAAAACCACTCGGCAACGATGTGCAGCTTCGATGTCGGCATCAGGTGATGAATGTCGGCGACGCGGCCAGCGACAGAATTTTCGATCGGGATCATGCCGAGATCGACGTCGCCGCCTGAAAGCGCGAAGAAGCAGTCCTCGAAGGTCGGGCAGGGCACCGGCTCGTGATCAGGATAGGCTTCGCGGCAGGCGAGATGTGAATTCGCGCCCGGTTCGCCCTGGAAAACGATCTTTTTCTTGGCCATAGCCCACCTATCAAGCACGTTCCTTGCGAGACCTTCCGTTTCGAGTCAACCACCGAGCATTTTGCGCGCTTTGGCGAGCTCTTCCGGCGTATCGACGCCTAGCGGCACGCTCTTGACGATGGCGACGTCGATGCGCATTCCGGCATCGAGCGCGCGTAGTTGCTCAAGCTTCTCGCGCTGCTCGTTGGCCGACGGCGGACGCTTGACGTAGCGCTCCAGCGCGGCGCGCCGGTAAGCGTAAAGCCCGATGTGATGATAGTGCGGGCCCGGACCGGTGGCATCGGCGCGGGTAAATGTCGCCGCGTGCATGCGGTCGGGTGCGACCATCTTGCCTGACACTTTCACTACGTTTGGATTGCTGCGCTCGGCCGGGTCGGCGATGACCGCGGCGAGGGTCGCGATATCAACGGCGGGATCGGCGAGCGGCGCGAGAACCGCACGGATATCGGCGGGTTCGATGGTCGGCAGATCGCCCTGCACATTGACCACGACGCCGATACGGTGCTCGGGATCGAGCGCTTCCAGCGCCTCGTAGACGCGGTCGGAGCCGGAAACGTGATCGGCGCGGGTCATGATCGCGCGCCCACCTGACTTTTCCACCGCCGCAGCGACCGCCTCGGAATCGGTTGCCACCACTGCCTCGCCGATCTGGGCGGCACGCGCGCGACGTAGCACGTGCACGATCATCGGCAACCCGTGGATGTCGGCCAGCGGCTTGCCGGGCAGGCGGGTGGAGGCCATGCGGGCCGGGATCAGGATGATGGTGGCGGTCCTGTGCATGCCGCCGCGCTTATACGGGTTGCCAGACCGGAGGCAAAACGGTATCTGTCCGCCGCCGTCTGGGACCCCGACGGCCATCCGTCTAACCCCGACTCGCGCCCCTTCTGGGAGTCCTTTTTTCGATGAATTCGTTCGAGTTGAACAAAATCCTTGGCGCCATCCTCGGCACCTGCCTAGTGACGCTTGCGCTCAATATCGGCGCCAACGCGATCTTTGCACCAGAGAAGCCGGCCAAGGCCGGCTACGCGATCGCCGTCAAGGAGACGGGCGCGGCTGGTCCGAGCGCGCCGAAGGAGCAGGAGCAGCCGATCGAGACGCTGCTCGCTTCCGCCTCCGCCGAGCGGGGCCAGGCGACGGCCAAGCAGTGCCAAGCGTGCCATACCTTCCAGAAGGGTGAGCCGAACCGCGTCGGTCCCAATCTCTGGGGCATCGTCGGTCGGCAGCGCGCCTCCGAGGCGGGGTTCAACTATTCCGCCGCCATGAAGGCCAAAGGCGGCACCTGGACGGATGATGAGCTCAATAAGTTTCTGGCCAATCCGCGCGGCTCCATGAACGGCACGGCCATGACGTTCGCTGGCCTGCCGCGCGGCAATCAGCGCGCGGACATCATCGCCTTCCTGCATACGCTATCGGACAATCCGCAGCCGCTGCCGAAGGCGGCGGCCAATCAGCCGGCCGAGCAGAAAAAGTAGGCGTTAGCGCAGATGTGATGCGGCCGGGCTTTGCGCCTGGCCGTTTTGTTTAATACTCGAGGGGGATTCCGGGTGCGGACGCTGGCCGAGGACCGAAAAACCGACATAATCCCCCGCAATTGCAATCCCCCGCAATTGCAACAGGAGCGTACCGGAGCCTGCCAATGAAACTAACGCGCCGTTCGGTATTGCACAGCACCGCCGCCGTGCTGGCTGCGCCGGCGTTCGGTGCGCTCGGCGCAGGGACATTCAGCGTCAGCGCCGCGGCACAGGGGCGGCAATGGAAGCATGGCCTCTCGCTCTTCGGCGAGCCGCAGTATCCGCCGGGCTTCAAGCATTTCGACTACGTCAATCCATCCGCGCCGCAGGGCGGCACCGTGCGGCGGATCGCGTTCGGTACTTTCGACAATTTCAATCAGGTGGTTGCCGGAGTGAAGGGCAGCCTGGCCATGGGTACCGAGCTGATCACCGAGTCGCTGATGACGCCGGCGCTTGATGAGGTGTCGACCGAGTATGGGTTGCTTGCGGAAGCCGTCAGCTTCCCGGAGGACCGTTCGTCTGTCACCTACCGACTGCGCGCCAATGCGCATTGGCACGACGACGAGCCGGTTACGCCCGATGACGTGATCTTTTCCTTCTTTGCCTGGAAAGAGAACAGTCCGGAGCTCGGAGCCTATTACCGCCACGTCACCAAAGCGGAGAAATCCGGCGAGCGCGACATCACCTTCACTTTCGATGGACCGGGCAACCGCGAGCTGCCGCAGATCGTCGGTCAGTTGCCGATTCTACCGAAGCATTGGTGGGAAGCCACCGACAGCTCGGGCCGCAAGCGCGACGTCACACAGACAACACTCGAGCCGCCGCTCGGCTCAGGCCCCTTTCGGCTGAAGGAGTTCATCGCCGGGCGCACGCTCGTCTACGAGAGGGTCGCCGATTATTGGGGCAAGGACCTCAACGTGAATATCGGTACCAATAATTTCGCGCAGATGCGCTACGAATATTACCGCGACTCTACGGTCGCGCTGGAGGCCTTCAAGGCCGATCAGGTCGACTATCGCACCGAGAACAGCGCCAAGAATTGGGCGACTGCCTACGATTTTCCCGCCGTGCGCGACAAGAAAGTGGTGATGGAGGAATTTCCGATCCGCAATATCGGCGTGATGCAGGCGTTCGCCTTCAATATCCGCCGGCCAAAATTCCAGGATCCGCGCGTGCGCCGCGCCTTCAATTTCGGCTTCGATTTCGAGGAGATGAACCGGCAGATTTTCTTCGGCCTGTACCAGCGGATCTCCAGCTATTTCCAAGGCACTGAGCTTGCCTGCTCGGGCGTACCTGAGGGCCAGGAGCTTGTGATCTTGGAGACGGTGAAAGACAAAGTGCCACCGGAGCTGTTCACGCACCCCTACACCAATCCGGTCGGCGGCGATCCGCAGAAGGTGCGCAACAACTTACGCGAGGCGGTCGCGTTGTTGCGCGACGCCGGCTACGAGATCCGCGATACCAAGCTCGTTCACGCCAAGACCGGCGAGCCGTTCAGCGTTGAATTCCTCGCCGAAGACCCGACGACCGAACGCATCGTCCTGTTCTTCAAGCCGTCGCTGGAACGCCTGGGTATGGACGTGGCGGTGCGAACGGTCGATTCAGCGCAATACGAAAACCGCCTGCGGCAATTCGATTTTGACATTATCGTTGCCAACTGGGGTGAGTCGCTCTCGCCCGGGAACGAGCAGCGTGGCTATTGGGGATCGCAAGCTGCGGACCAGCCGGGATCGCGCAACCTGGTCGGCATCAAGAATCCCGCGGTGGACGAGCTGATCAATCGCGTCATCTTCTCGAAGGACCGCGCGGAGCTGGTCGCCGCCACTCACGCGCTCGACCGCGTGCTGCTGTGGAATTTCTACGTCGTGCCGCAATGGACATCCAGCGTGGTGCGCACGGCGCGTTGGGATCGCTTCGGCCGACCAACCACGCTGCCGAAATATGGGCTGTCGGGATTCCCCACGATCTGGTGGTGGGACGCTGAAAAGGCGGCCAAGCTGCCGCAGCGGTCCTGACGGGATGATCAGCCGCCGCAAGGTTCTCGGCTTGTCGGCCGGCGCTCTCGTCGCGGCAAGGCTGCCAATGTCCACCTTCGCGCAAGCGACCGAGCGCCACGGCATGTCCGCCTTCGGCGATTTGCGCTATCCGCCTGACTTCGCACATTTCAGTTACGTCAACGTCGACGCGCCGAAGGGCGGCACGTATTCGGAAATCGTCAGCCAGCGCGGCTTCAACGGTTCATTCCAGACGTTCAATTCGCTCAACGCCTTCATTCTCAAGGGCGAGGGCGCGCTCGGCATGGAGCTGACCTTCGCGGTGCTGATGGTGCGCTCGGGGGATGAGCCGGACGCCATGTATGGTCTGGCCGCGCGCGGCGTCGTCATCTCCGACGACGGCTTGACTTATCGCTTTACGTTACGGCCGGAGGCCAAATTTCACGATGGCACGCCTATCACTGCGCAGGACGTCGCCTTCTCGTTCAACATGTTGAAGGAGAAGGGGCATCCGATCATCAGCCAGAATCTGCGCGACTTCAAAGGCGCCGAGGCGGCTGATGAGCGAACCGCGGTGGTCCGCTTTTCCGAAAAACGCGGCCGCGACGTGCCGCTGTTCGTTGCTGGTCTGCCGATCTTCTCGCGCGCCTATTACGCCAAGCAGCCGTTCGACCAATCGACGCTGGAAGCGCCGCTCGGCAGCGGTCCGTACAAGGTCGGGCGTTTCGAGCCTGGGCGCTTCATCGAATTTGAGCGGGTGAAGGACTGGTGGGGCGCTGACCTACCGGTGTCTCGCGGCGTGAACAACTTCGATATCATCCGCTACGAATATTATCGCGATCGTGACGTCGGGTTCGAAGGGTTCACCGCGAAAAATTACCTATTCCGTGAAGAGTTCACCTCGCGCACGTGGGCGACGCGCTATACCTTCCCGGCTTTTCAGGACGGCCGCGTCAAGCGCGATCAAATTCCCGACGCCACGCTCTCCGGCGCGCAGGGCTGGTTCATGAACACGCGCCGCACGCAATTCAAAGACCGGCGGCTACGCGAGGCGATGATCGACTCCTTCGACTTCGAATGGACTAACAAGAACATCATGTACGGCGCCTACGAGCGCACGGTGTCGGTGTTCCAGAATTCGCCACTCATGGCGCAAGGCAGACCCGACGCCGCCGAACTCGCGTTGCTTGAGCCGTTTCGCGGCAAGCTACCGGACGAGGTCTTTGGCGAGCCCTATGTGCCACCGGTTACCGACGGCAGTGGTCAGGATCGCCGATGGCTGCGCCGCGCTGCGCAATTACTGGAGGAGGCCGGTATAGTGCTCATGCACGGGAAGCGCGTGCTGCCGGATGGAACGCCTGTCAGCATCGAATTTCTGGTCGACGAACAGACCTTCACACCACACCATCTGCCCTACATCAGAAATCTCGGTACGCTTGGTATTGCCGCCAGTCTGCGGGTCGTCGACCCGGTGCAATATCGCGCCCGCGTCGACGGTTTCGATTTCGACGTTACGGTGGAGCGTTTCAGCTTCTCGTCGACGCCGGGCGATTCGCTGCGCAATTATTTTTCATCGCGAGCCGCCGCAACC
>Ga0207805_1000228_pt1 | contig 8266 bp, 9 predicted proteins | sample LuqExpMetageno49_FD_187807 | JGI IMG/M metagenome (GOLD analysis project Ga0207805, IMG submission 187807) | Tropical forest soil microbial communities from Luquillo Experimental Forest, Puerto Rico - Sample 49 (SPAdes) | ecosystem: Environmental > Terrestrial > Soil > Tropical forest ... | reverse complement strand
TCAATGTCGGAAGCGCTGGTTCGGGGAGTCCACATCAATTACGAGATCATCGGGGACAAGGGTCCTTTTATCGCGCTGACGCCGGGGAGCCGCCGGCCTTATGCGGAACTCATCAACCTGTCGAAAGCGCTTGCCGGTGCGGGCTATCGCGTGCTGTTGCATGACCGGCGCAATTGCGGCGCCTCGGACGTCGCCTTTGACAGCTCAGGCTCCGAGCACGAGGTCTGGGCTGACGACCTGTACGAACTGGCGAAGCAACTGAAGGCTGCGCCCCTCTACGTCGGCGGCTCCTCGGCAGGCGCGCGGTTGGCGATCCTTTTGGCCATGCGCCACGCGGACGCGCTGCGCGGACTGTTCTTGTGGCGCGTCACCGGCGGCCAGGAGGCGGTCGACCGGCTGGCCGAGCAGTACTACGGCCAGTTCATCAAGTTGGCGAAGTACGGCGGCATGCAAGCGGTCGCCGACAGTGAGCACTTCAGAGAGTGCATCGCGGCGCGGCCGGCAAACCGCGAACGGCTCCTGAAGACCGAGGTAAATGAGTTCATCGAGGTGATGACCAAATGGCGCGAGGCATTCCTGAAATCGGCGGCGCTACCCATTGTCGGCGCCACCGAAGCGGACCTCAAGGCGATCAAAGCGCCAGCCTGCCTGATCGCGGGCAACGACGTGATCCACACGCCGGCGACCGTGCGCAAGGCCGCGCGGCTTATTCCGAACAGCGAGCTGCACGAGGATGTCGTAGAAAAACGCTCCGACGACAATCTACTGAAGGAATGGAACCGCAAGGAATGGCGCGACGCCGAGCCGCGTATGGCGGCGATCTTCTCCGCCTTCCTCGAGAAGCACGAGCGCGCAATCGCAACCGTCTAAGAAAGCTTACTGCGGCTCGATGCCTGCCGCTTTCACCGCCGCCTCGGTCGCCTCGACCTCCTTGCGGAAGAACGCGGCCGTTTGCGCGATGTCGCGGTCGTCGGGGAAATAGCCGTCGCGCTGCATGACCGCGGCAACCTTCGGATTTTTGACCGCGGCGCGGACGGCGGCATTCAACGTCTCGACGATCGCATCCGGCGTCTTAGCAGGGGCGAAGAACATGCCCCAGGAGCCGATCGGCGCGAAACTCGGCAGCACGTTCGACATCAGCGGCACGTCGGGGAAGGCCAGGAACGGCTTGGTGCCGGTAAAGGCAAGCGCGCGCACGCGGCCGTCCTTGATCAGGCCCATGACCGAGGGCGGCGTAACGAACATCACATTGACATTGCCGCCGAGCATGGCGGTCATTACCTCGGAGGCGCCCTTGTAAGGGATGTGCTGCATCTTGATGCCGGCTGCTTTACTGAACAGTTCCGCTGCCAAATGCAGGCCATTGCCGATGCCGGGCGAGCCGTAGAGCAGCTGCCTCTGCTTGGCCGCCGTAATAAAGTCCTGCAGCGTCTTGAAGTCGGATTTGGCATCGACCAGCATGAACAAGCCGTCGAGTTGTCCAATGGTCGCAATCGGCTTCAAGTCAGTGAACACGTTGTAGCCGAGGTTCTTGTAGATGTAGGGCGTCGGCGCGATGCCGTTCGACGAGAACAACAGCGTGTAACCGTCCGGCGCCGCCTGCACCACCGAGCGCGCGGCGATGGTGCCATTGGCGCCGACCCTGTTTTCTACAATAAAAGATTGGCCGAGGTCGGTGGCGAGCTGCTGCACGACGGTGCGCGCCTGGATGTCGGGACCGCTGCCCGCAGCGTAGCCTACGAGCACGCGCACCGTACGATCGGGATAGGACTGCGCCTGCGCCGACGTGCTCACCAGCAACAACAGCGCAGCGAAGAGAAACCACACCCGGCGCGGCAGTGCGGCGAGGACGGTCCGGCGGCGACTGTGGATTTGCATAGAATCTTCGGTTTTGGCGGGAGGGCTACCGCAGAAACGCATGCTGCCACGGATGATTGAGCCACATTGTGCGCAGCATTGACCATGCATGCAACGGTGTTGAGACGATTTCAGCGCGCGAAACCCGGCGGTGCCGCCCGCGTGCTAATGCCACACCTTGCGTTTGATCTAGCGCAATGCCGTTGGTGGGGCCCTGTTTCGGTATTGCCGGATCGAATGTAGGAGGGTCCGATGATCAGTCGTCCCACCTCACCTTATCCACATCACAGGTTTAGGCAGATCGCGGGAGGCGCTTTGGCCGCTATCTTGTTTCTCGCCGTGCTATTGCTCGCCATCCTGGTTTCATACCGCTATGCGCACGGCTGGACCCAGGTGCTGTCGGGTAGAGCCAAGACCGTTCTTCCGGCCGCAAGCGGCGGCCTCGCCAGTGCCGTTTCAGTCGTCGGTGTAGTTGTGGGCATGGTGTGGCTTTGCGTGCGGCAACTCGCCCGCTGAGCTGGCGGCAGACACAACGGCGGCAGCGGCAGCGATGCAGCCACGGCCAGCCTAGTCGCGCAGCTCACGCAGGCGATTCGGCCATTCGTCAATGATGAGCGCGCGTTTGAGATAGAAAGAACGGAGGCGTTGCACCAAGAACTCGTCGGGCAAGGCGGCGAGCTTGTAGATGTACATCGGGCGTCTGCATTTGCGGTAGGCAATCGTTCCGTGCCGGCGAGAGGCACCCTTGCCGATGAAATGTTATATTGTTACATAACGGTCTAGTTTTTTTGCCCGTTAATCAAAGACTTTCGGCATGCGCGGGACAACAGCCAGGTGACAAGCAAGCTGACGCAGCGGCTGCTCGACCTCGCGAGGCAGGTCAACGTGCCGGTGTCGGCATCACCGAAACGCAGCCTGCCAATGTGTCGTTCCAGGACTGGATGTTGGGTGAGCTCGGTGCACTCGAGAAAGCGCTGGGCAGACCGAATTCATGACCGCCGTCGTTGAGCTTGACCACGCCACCATCAAGCTCGGTGGCCGCAGCATACTGGCGGACGCAAGCCTCACGATTCAAGCCGGCGAATTCATTGGCGTGCTGGGACCGAACGGTGCCGGCAAGACCACGCTGATGCGGGTCATCCTCGGGCTGCTGTCGCCGAGTGCCGGTAGCTTGCGCGTGTTCGGCCGCACACCGCAGCGGGGCAACACCGACATTGGTTACCTACCACAGGTTCGCACCGTATTGCCGGATTTGCGCGTGCGCGGTGTCGATTTTATTGGCTCATCGCTGCACGGCGAATGCTGGGGCCTGCCATCGTTGTCGCGCCACGACCGCAGCATGATCGAGGAAACGCTCGAAGCGGTCGGCGCGCGCGAACTGGGCCACCGGCCGTTGTCCGAGATGTCCGGCGGCGAGCGGCAGCGGCTGTTGCTGGCGCAGGCTGTGCTCGGGCAGCCGAAATTGCTGTTGCTCGATGAGCCGCTGATCAGCCTGGACGCTCGTCACCAGGAGATCGTGATCGACCTAGTGCACAAGGTCTGCCGCGAACGCGGCATTACGGTCTTGTTCAGCGCGCACGAGCTCAACCAGCTGCTCGGTACACTCGACCGCGTGCTCTATCTAGGCAACGGCCAAGCGGTGCTCGGCACCGTCGAAGAGGTAATCACTGCGCCGGTACTGTCGCGGCTTTACGGCACTGACATCCAGGTGCTGCGCGCCAAGGGTCACATCTTCGTAATGTCGCGTGGCCGCGACATCGAGGTGACCGACCACCAGCACGATCACAGCCATGGCGGCCACGAGCGTCACCACTGACATGTTCGCCTATGAATTCATGAACAATGCCTTCGCCGCAGCCAGCATCGCCGCGGCAGTCTCGGGGATTGTCGGCTATTTCCTGGTGATGCGGGGGCAGACCTTCGCCGGCCACGCGCTTTCTCATATCGGTTTTGCCGGAGCGACCGGCGCGGGGCTGATAGGGCTTGCGCCGCTGTGGGGCCTGCTTGGCTTCACGCTTGTCGCCGGCGTCGTGATGGGCGCGTTGAGCGAGCGCATCAGCAATCGCGACATCGCCATCGGCATTGTGCTGTCGTTAGCGCTTGGCTTCGGACTGCTGTTTCTGCACTACTACACGTCGTTCGCCACGCAGGCGACCGCGCTTTTGTTCGGCAATGTCTTGGCGGTCGACGTGCGGACGATCGCGACACTCGCGGTGCTCGGGCTGATCACGCTCGTTGCGCTCACCATCATCATGCGCCCGCTAATCTTCGTCAGCCTGCAGCCGGAACTGGCGGAGGCCAAGGGCGTGCCGCTGCGTTTCGTCTCCATTGTTTTCCTCGCGATCGTCGCGCTGGCCGTATCGGAATGCGCTCAGATCGTCGGCGTTCTGTTGGTGTTCACACTGATGGTCGGGCCGCCCGCCACCGCCCAGCGTCTCACTACCGGACTGTGGAGCGGGCTCTTCTGCTCGGCTCTGGTCGCTCTGGGCGAAGCCTGGCTCGGCTTGACGCTCGCCTTCTATACCGACTGGCCGGTGAGTTTCTGTATAGCGCTATTGAGCGGGCTTGCGTATTTCGCTTCCCTGAGCACGTTGGCAAGACGGCCCCACGCGCCCGTGTTAGACCATCGGCATGGCTGAACCCAAACGCGCAGTCTGTATCGGCGAGGCGACCATCGAGCTCGCACGCGGCGCCGACGGCCGCTTCGCGCTGGGGAGCGGCGGCGATACCTTCAACACCGCGATCTATCTGGCGCGCGCGAACGTGCCAGTCGCCTTCGCCAGCGCGCTAGGCGACGATCCCTTCTCGGACACGATCGTGTCGCTGGCAGAGACCGAGCGCATCGCCACCGATCTGATCCTGCGGGTGCCGGGGCGCCTACCCGGTCTCACGCTGGTGGACCTGGACGGCAAGGGTGACCGGCGCAGCCACCACTGGCGCGAGGCGGCGCCAGCGCGCGAACTGTTTGAGTTGCCGAACTGGAGCCGCATGGCGGAAGGCATGGTCAATGCGCAGCTACTCTATTTCACCGGCATCACATTGTCGCTTTATTCCAACGTCGGGCTGGGTCGCTTTCTCGCCACCGTTGAGCTTGCGCGCAGCAACGGAGTCAAGGTTGCCTTCGACGGCAACTTCCGCCCGCATGGATGGCACGGCGACTTCACCCGCACCCGCAAGGTGTTCGTCGAGGCGCTCAAGCGTGTCGACATCGCCCTGCCCACCTATGACGATGAGGCAGTGTTGTGGGGCGACCCATCGCCGGAATCAACGATCGAACGGCTGCAGGCGTTCAGCATCGGCGAGATCGTGGTGAAGAACGGGCCGAACAGCGCGCTGGTCGCGGCGGCAGGCACGCGTGATACCGTGCCGGTGCCGGAGGTCGTCACGCCGGTCGATCCGACCGCCGCGGGCGACGGATTCAACGCCGGCTACCTCGCCGCGCGCCTTGCCGGGCGCGCTCCAATCGAGGCGGCGCAGGCCGCGCACAAGCTTGCTAGCGAGGTAATCCGCCACCGCGGTCCTATTACGCCGCGTGCCGGCTTCGCGGTGCATTAGTGATGACGCGCGTGACCATAGCGCGCGTCAGTTGACCACCAGCCCGAGTTTCTTGATCAGCGCGGCCCACCGGCCTTCCTCGCGCGTGATGTTGGCGGCGTATTCTTCCGGCGTCGAGGCGAGCGGACCGCCGCCATCAGCGATGATGCGCTGCTTCACGTCTTCGGAATTGACGATCTTGCGCAGCTCCTTATTCAGCCGCTCGATGATCGACTTCGGCGTGCCGGCGGGCGCCACCAGCCCGTAATATAGCACGATGTCGAGGCCGGGCAGGCCGGATTCGGCGGTCGTCGGCACGTCGGGAATTGCCGCCAGTCGCTGCGGCGCCGCTACCGCGAGGGCTTTGATCTTGCCGGCCTTGATGTTGCCGATCGCCGGTGGCAGCGTGTTGAATCCGAGCATCACGTGGCCGCCGAGCAGATCGGTGGTGAGTGGCCCGGTGCCCTTGTAGGTGACGATAGTCATGTCGGCGCCTGCCATGGCCTTGAACGCCTCGGCACCGAAATAGTTGAGCGTCGGCGCCGGCGGTGTACCGACCGTCAGCTTGCCCGGCTGCTTCTTGGCGAAAGCCAAGACCTCGGCCATCGATTTTATCGGCACGGAAGGGTTAGCCATGATCACAATCGGGATCGAGGCGATCAGGCCGATTGGCTCAAAGTCCTTTTGCAGATCATAGCCGGTATTGGCGGGGAGACTCGCGCCGGTCACCAGCATCAGGATGGTGTAGCCGTCCGGCGTCGCCTTGGCCGCGTCGCGCACGCCGATGACGGAGCCGGCGCCGGGCTTGTTGACGACGATCACCCGCTGGGCCAGCGCCTCGCTGAGCTTCTGCGCAATCACACGACCTTCGGTGTCGACGCCGCCGCCGGGCGGATACGGCACAATCAACTGCACCACGCGGTTCGGATATTCGTCGGCCTCGGCCTTGAGATCCAAGCAAGCTAACACCGCAAGCAAGCTCACAGCCGCGACCAACATCCTGCAGAGAGTCTTTATTTTGCAACGAAACATGCTGCCTCCCTGACTTCTGACTTGTCAGGTTATCTTGGCAGGACTGCTTTCGCATTGAAACGGGTCGTACCAGCGCCGGACTGCCTGGCGCTGGCGGCTATCCCCCACCAGCTTGATCAGCCCTCGGAGAGAGCCGGCGCTTGCGGCCGATCCGCGGCGCGGGCTTTTCGGCCTCGGCCAGAATGTTGGTCGCGCCTAGATCGGCTTATCGAGCCAGCGCGACACGTCTTCGAAGCGAGCGTCGGCTCGATCGCCAGCGACTTGTTTAAGATCTCGCCGTCGACGACTGCCACATGACGTTGTTGCTGTGGTGCTGCGGATGACGGATTCCGCGGCGATGATCTTGTCATCGAAAGCCGGCTAGGGCTGGCTCAGCGCCATCGCCAGCGCCGCGGCGATGAACGGCAGCGGCACGGACACGGCGGCGCGCAGCCAGACTACACGCGGCGGCATCAGCGGCACTTCCCAGATTACCAGGCGGTGGAGGGCATAGAGCGCCCAGGCGGTCGAATAGGCGATCACCTGCGGCGCACCAGCGCCCGTCTTGAGCGCGGCGGCGCCGATGGAAAAGCCGACTACCGGACCACCCGGAGTCAACGCGCCGCCGAGGGTAGCGATCGCGACACCGAGAAAGCCCGACTGTGGGCCCAGCCAAGGCGCGATCCATTCATTGGGCAGTGCCTTGGCGATGAAGCCAGCGCCGATCACGCCGGCGCCGATGCGCGGCAGCAGGCGGATGAACTCGACGACGCCATCGCGCGCGCCGTTGTTGAGCAGCACACGCCCGCGATAGGCCGCGATCACGGCGAGTACGCAGACCACCAGCCAGAGGAGGATGTTGACGGCGAGCGTCATTTGGCGATGTCTGTGCGTGCGAGGCGGGCGCGCACGACTCCACGCGCCAAGAGCCCGGCGATGATCGGCAGCGGTACCGCCTCGACGATGCGCCAGATCACAAAATGTGGCCCGAAGAACGGCAATTCCCACACGAGCGCGCGCGTGTAGCCGCAGAGCGTCCAGCTGGTGATGAAAGAGACCACAGCCCCGGCGTCGGCGCCCATGGTGAGAAAGGCGCCGGCCACCGGATAGATGGTAATTGGCCCCCCCGGCAGCAGGAAGCCGAAGAATGCCGCAATCAGCAGGCCGGTGAAGCCCGATTCTTGGCCCACCCAACGCGCCACCAGTTCGCGCGGCAAGAGCAGCGTGACGAAGGCGCCGATTAGACAGCCGGCCAAGACCTTTGGCAGCATCTCGCCAAACAGCATTAGATCGCCGCTGAATATAGCGAGGAAATGCCTCCACCCGTCGCGCACATAAACGGTCGCCGCGGCGACAAGAGCTACGGCAGCGATAATGAGCGTCGACCAGTCGAAGGCACGACGGCGGCGGCGGGGCGGGGCAGGCTCGGTCAAATCGGCGCGAACATAGTCGAGCGCTGACCCCTTGTCTGCTGCGTTCCGGTTGACCCAGCAATGTGCGCTCGATAATTTGCGCTGCCACGGGGATGGAGTCCCCCGATAACCGCCCATCCAGGCTGATGACTCCTGCCGGTTGCGACGAACGGTAGGACTCGGTCAAATGAGGGCGGTTTTTCATTGGCTCCCTGATGGCGCCCGCCGCTCTTCCTTTATCCGCACCCGCCGGTGGACAAGGAAATGGGAGAGCGACCAATGGTTGACAATATCTGGCTAACTTCCGCGCTGTGGATCGGACTGGCCCTCGCTGCGTCGCTAATCTCAATTCGGCTCGCGCTATCTGTCGCGCTGGTTGAGATTATGGTCGGGGCGTTCGGGGGCAATCTTATCGGAATGCCGCTGGCGCCGTGGATCAACTACCTCGCCGG
>Ga0207805_1000221_pt1 | contig 8353 bp, 9 predicted proteins | sample LuqExpMetageno49_FD_187807 | JGI IMG/M metagenome (GOLD analysis project Ga0207805, IMG submission 187807) | Tropical forest soil microbial communities from Luquillo Experimental Forest, Puerto Rico - Sample 49 (SPAdes) | ecosystem: Environmental > Terrestrial > Soil > Tropical forest ... | reverse complement strand
TGAGACCGAGGTCCTCCTTAATCTTTACGCCGATAATGGCGAAGATGGTCCACACCGCGAAGCAGACGGCGAAGGCGATAGTGGACAACCAGAGCGCGCGGCTTTGGCCTTCGACACTGGCGACTGTCGTATGTTGCATGGGAACCCCGCTCCAGTGGATCGCGAAAGATTGCGCCGACAAAAGCCGAGGGGGCCCGCGAATTCTTTGATGTTAATCAAGCGTACTTGGATTTAACCTGCGACAATTTTGCTTTGCTTATGATGGCCGCCTATTTGACTTAATAATTACTTCCGATTGATATTTATCAAACCGATTTCCGCACTCTCGTGCTTAACGTACAACGTCCGACAAAAAACACTGCGAAATTGGGGAGAGTCCGTTGCGTCAATCCGACTGGGAAGCTGTCCGCGCCCTCCCATTGTTCCAAGATGTGAGCGAAGAAAATTTCCAGCAGCTGGTCAGCGCTGCGCTTTTGCAGCGATTCCCGCAACACGTGACGCTGATCAATGAAGGCGAGCTCCCGGATTTCCTGCACATCGTCATCGACGGCACCGTCGAACTGTACGGTGTCCACAACGGGCACGAGACCACAATCGATATCATCCGGCCGGTGACTACGTTTATCCTGGCGGCCGTCATCCGTGACGAAGTTTATCTAAAATCGGCACGCACGCTGGCACCCTCGCAGATCCTGATGATTCCAGCGCAGACCGTGCGTGACGTGTTCGACCGCGATAACGCTTTCGCACGCGCCATCGTCAGGGAGCTGGCCGAGCGCTACCGCACCGTCGTGCGCTCGCTCAAGAACGAGAAATTGCGCACCAGCGCTGAGCGGCTAGCCAACTGGATCTTGCAAGCCGACCATTCGCAGGGCGATCACCACAGCATCGAGCTGTCCTTCGACAAGCGCACCTTGGCCTCGTGTTTAGGGATGACGCCAGAGAACCTTTCGCGCAATCTGGCGATGCTGACGCACTATGGCGTGCGTAGCTCGGGGCGCGACATCAAGATCGAGGATTCGGCAGCCTTGAAACGTTTCGCCAAGCCGAACGTGCTGATTGATGGCTAGACCGCGGTGGGCCGAATTTACTTGCGGGCTCCCTGCTCGATTTCTTTCGAGTCAGGCATAACGTCTTCCTTGTCGAGCTTGGCAAGCGATTCCAAGGCAAGATGGTACATTACCTCTTGCTCGATCCATTTTTTCAGCGGTTGGATAAGCGTCACCCGCGTATAGCGCAGTAAGAGATCGTTCTTTTCGGCCAATTGGCCGGCCAGTTCCCAAGCGCGGCCTAGTCGCTCACAGCCGGCGCGATGCGCGCGCGACATTCGCCGAATCCGATCGATACAAAACCGCTACGTTGCGTGCGCGCGTGAAAAGCGACCTCGTCGCCGTCTTCAAGCCAGCTGCGCGTTTCCCCGCTAGGTAATTTCACAGGCTGGTTGCCGCCGACCGTGAGTTCAAGCATGCAGGCACGCGCCTCGTCAGCTGGCCCCGACGCGGTGCCCGTACCGAGTAGATCGCCGGCCCGCAGGTTGCAGCCGTTGGAAGTATGATGCGCGATCATTTGCGCGACAGTCCAATACAACGTGCTCAGATTTGTGCGTGTGATCGGGACTGGCGCCTGCCCCTGCGACCGCATGGCGGCGGTCTGAATTGTGGCGGTTAATTCGATGTCGAAGCCGCCTTCCCGCTGATCGGTCGCGTCCTGCAAATAAGCCTGGGGCACAGGATCGCCCGTCGCGCGCGGCCGAGCCGACACGCGAAATGGCGCCAGCGCCTCCGCTGTCACGATCCAAGGCGAAATGGTGGTGCAAAAACTTTTGCCGAGGAAGGGCCCAAGCGGTGTGCTCTCCCATCGCTGGATATCGCGCGCCGACCAGTCGTTGAGCAGACACAGGCCGAAGATATGCTCGGACGCGGCGCGCATCGAAATCGGCATGCCTAGCGCGTTGCCGCCGGCCACATTGATGCCGCCTTCGAGCTCGAAATCGAGCGCGCGCGTCGGCCCGAATTGCACATCCCTACCGAGCCGCCGCTGGCCGCGAGGGCGGATGACCGGCGTACCGCTCACCACCACCGAGCTGGTGCGGCCATTATAGGCCATCGGAAGATGCTTGAATGCTGCTGGCAGCTCGGCATCCGGGCGCAAGACTCTGCCGACGCGGGTGACGTGATCAAGCGAGGTGAAGAAATCGGTGAAGTCGCCGATTGCGGTCGGCAGCAGCATCGTTGCTTCGCGCATGGGCACGAGGGCATTCGCATTCTCGACCCGCTCCTGGTGCGGCCCGTCAGCGCGTAGAAGATCCGAGAGCGCGTGCCGGAGCGCGGAAATCTTCTGCAGCGGCAGCGCCATCAGCGCATTGAGGGTCGGCCCACTCGCGGCGCGCGCGGCTGCGGCTGCACTGTTGGAAAACAGGCCGATTTCGCTCGCTGCCTTCAGATCGAAAATTACATCTCCGATGGCAACGCCGCCGCGCGCATCGCGCCCGGGCGCGCGGAACACGCCCAATGGCAGATTCTGGATCGGAAACTCGCTGCCGCGTGTATTCGCCTGCTCGATCCAGCTCCTGCGCGCCGGGTCGTGGCTTTCGTTCAGGCCTGTCATTGCGATCTATCCCGGTCCCATGATCACGTGGCTCAAGCCCCGCCACAGCAGCAAAGTGCCGAGCAGCAACAGCAGCACGTAAGTGATGCGATAGAACAGCACGGTCGGCACCCGCCGCACCATCCAGATGCCGGCACCGTTGGCGACCGCCGCGATCGGCAGCAGCACAAACGAGGTGAGGATGTTCTTGGCCGAGAACTGGTCGAGCATGAAATAGGGCACGATCTTCATCATGTTAACCGCGGCGAAGAAGATTGTAGTGGTGCCGACGAACACCATCTTGGGTAGGCGCTGAGGTAGCATGTGCACCTGATAGGGCGGTCCACCGCCCTGGCTCGCAAATGATGCGAAACCTGACACGGCTCCCCAGAACACACCGCTCCCCACCCTCGCGGCGCGCGGCGCGTACTCCGTGCGGCGCAAGGCATTGGCGACGAAGGCGAGGGCGATCCCGCCGATCAGGATGCGGATAGCGTCGTCGGAGACATAGGCCGCAAACAGCCAGCCGGCACCCATGCCGATCGCCGCGCCGGGCAGCATAACTTTGAGATTCCAGGGATCCCACTCGCGGCGAAAGGCGTAGAGCGAGATCGCATCCTGGCTGAGCAGGATCGGTAACAGCAGCGCGGACGCTTCCAGCGGCGGCAGATAGAGCGCCAGCATGGGCGTCGCCGCGGTGCCGACGCCCGAGAAGCCGCCTTTGGCGAGACCGAGCAGTACCACCGCCGGGATTGCGATGGCGTAGAACGCGGGCTCGGTGATTAGCGATGCAACCATGCCTGTGCGCGCCGCGGTGCCCCGCCTCACGAACAACGGCGCAGCCGTTCAGGCGCTGAGCTGCGGCTCGGCGCGGAAATTGTAGATGCGCCGCCAGTCCTTCACCGCTGCTTCCTGCGGGCACTGGTAGAGCAACCGCCGGCTGGAGGTAAGGCCGATGCTTTTGCTCAGCTCGGCCATGGCCTCGGTGGTCTTCAGCAGCACTGCGTTGCAGTCGAGGACCAGCGCGTCGTCGACCTCCTTGAGGTTCTCGCGCCGGATTATGGCGTTGACCGTGGCGCAGGCAGCGAGGATCACCTCGGCGCCCTGCTTGGCCAGTCGGCGCGCCTCGCTGATGAAGCGCTCGCGCATCTGCCCCGGACTGGTGAAGGCGTTCTGCACCTCGTTGAAATCAATGCCCAGGTCGCCGAACGGGATATGGCGCGAGGCCAAACCGTACTCGAAGGCCTTGCGGTCATAATACTGCGACTGCTTGGCGTGGAAGGCCACGCCAGAGAACTTGTGGCCGTACATGCAGGCGGCGAGCATCGACGTCTCGCCAAGGCCAAATACGGGAATCGAAACCACCTCGCGCGCTTCCTGCATCGCCGGGTCGAGGAAGCAGCCGATGGCGATAGCGTCATAGCCCTTCTCGCCAGCCTGCATCATCCTATTGAGGACGCCGCCGGGTGCGAAGCTGTTCATGGCGACGATGGCATTGTAGTGTAGGTCCATCGAGCCGTTGTCGACGCCGTTGATGTGAATTTCCGTGTCCGGTCGTTTAATCGCGTCGAGATGCGCGGTCAGCGTGTTACGGTAATCGTGCAGCTTGTGGATCGGCGTGCTGCTCTGCCACCAGATTTTCATTGGTCGTTCCTCGCTTTCAGATATCGGTGTTGGCTGTTTCAGGGATGCGAGCGGGTGCTGGCGCCGGCGCATCGGGACTAAGCCGCACGTAGCGCAAAATCATATCGGCGATGTGCTCCTCGCGCTGGCGCAGACGGCGCGAGTTCATCACGTCGATGCCGAAGATGGCGTTGAGCGTGTGCTGATGCGCGACGTAATAGGCGGAAAGGCTGGAAATCGAGATGTAAAGATTGACCGCATCGATGCCGGGACGGAAGATGCCACGCTCGACGCCGCGTCGCAGTAGATTGTTCAAGGCGTCGACAAGTTGCTGGTACATCTCGCCGATGACTTTCGACCCTTTGACGTGCTTGCCACCGTGGAAATTTTCGCTGGCCAGCAGCTTGCCGTATTCCTGATGTTCGACCCAGATCGACATCAGCATGTGCACGAGTTGCCGCACGCCTGTCTCCGGATCCATCTGCTGGGCGATAAAGTCGCGTTGGCGCTCGCGGATCTTCTGGTATGTCGCCTCGAGCGCGGCGGTGAACAGGCGGTCCTTGTTGCCGACGTGATGGTAGAGCAGAACTTTGTTGATGCCGGAACGCCGCGCGATCTCGTCGACACGCGCGCCGTCGAGACCCTTGAGGGCAAATTCGGTAATGGCGGCCCTCAGGATTTTCTCCCTGGACAGAGCCGCCGTACGCCGCACCCGCTTCCGCGGTGACTTGCTTTTCGCGCGCTGCACCCGGCTCTCCATCAACTTATGTCGCCGCATATTGCAATATACTAACTAGTTAGTCTATAGGATACGCAGGCGTTCGACAGAAACGCCGTTGCGGAGGTAACGTCATGAAACCCGTACGCACCGCCCTGTTTGCCCCAGGGATCAAAGATCGGGTGATGGGCAAGGCGCTGGCAGGCGGCGCCGATGCGGTCATCCTCGATCTGGAAGATTCGGTGCCGCTCGCCACCAAGGCCGAAGCGCGCACGCTGGTGGCCAGGACCATCGACGGCGCGGCCGCAAATCCCTCCCGCCCAGGCATCTATGTGCGTGTGAATGCCGCCAGTACCGGGCTCCTGGCGGATGATCTCGAAGCGGTGGTGCGTCCTGGCCTTGACGCGGTGCTCCTGTCCAAGACGGAAAACATCGACGACGTGAGGCAGACCGCCGGCTCCCTCGACCGCCTCGAGAAGGCGCGCGGCGTGAAGGCCGGCGCCGTCGAGATCATCCTGCAGATCGAGAACGCACTCGGCGTCTACAACTGCTTCAACCTGATCAAGGCCTCGCCGCGCGTGGTGGCTACCTGCTTCGGCAGCGCGCGCGACGGCGACCTGCAGACCGACCTCGGCTGCTCCTGGTCGATTGAGGGCACCGAGCTACTCTACGCGCGCTCTAAGGTACTGCTGGATACCCGCGCCGCCGGCGCCAATATCCACCCGCTCGACGGCGTGTTCGCCGATCTCAACGACGAGGCCGGATTGCTGGCCGACTCCAAGCTGTCTGCGCGACTCGGCTACATCGGCCGCACCGTCATCCATCCCAAGCAGATCGAGCCAGTGAAAGCGGCTTACGCCGTACCGGAGGCAGACGTCGCCTACTATCAGAAGATTGCGACCGAATTCGCCGTGGCGGAGAAGACCGGCACCGCCGCCATTGCGGTTGACGGCAAGCTGGTGGACTACGCCATGGCGCAGCGCGCACGACGCGTGCTCGCTTTGGCCGCCCTTGATCAGCCGCGGTGACACGATGGATTTCTCCTTTTCACCCGAGCAGGAAGAGCTGCGTGCGCACGCCAAGCAACTACTGGACGATGTCTGCCCGCCGGACTACGCCGAACGCTGCGATACGGAGGCGAGGCCGCCGCGCGAGGCCTACAAGGCTCTCGCCGAGCATGGCTGGTTTGGCCTGATCATCCCGCCCGAATTCGGCGGCACCGGCGGCTCAGCCATCGACCTCGCCATCTTGCTGGAAGAGACCGGCCGCCACTTCGAAGAGCTGGCAATGTGGTTGTTCCGCACCCTCACCTACGGCGGCTACGCCATCATTCGTGACGGTACGCCGGAGCAAAAGAAAGGGCTACTTCCGAGAATCGCGCGCGGGGAAATCTCCTTCTGCTTCGGCCTGAGTGAGCCGGCCTCGGGCTCCGATGCCGCCGCGCTGACGACCCGCGCGAGAGCGACCCACGAGGGTTACACGATCGACGGACAGAAGGTTTTCACCTCGGGCATGGACATCAGCGACTATTGCCTCTTGGTGGCACGCACGTCGACCGGTGCCAAGAAGCAGCAGGGCATCACGACGTTCCTCGTCGACACCAAGCTACCCGGCATCGAGATTCGCAAGATTCCTACGCTCGGCCAGCGTGCCATCGGCACCACGCAAGTCTTCTACAGCGGCGTAAAGGTGCCCCACTCCGCGTTACTGGGCGAGGTCGACAAGGGCTGGGAAGCCGTCGACTCCTACCTTTGGTACGAGCGGCTTTGCCTATCGGCGGCGCGCACCGGCGCGGCCTGCGCGGCCTTCGACTACGCGCTCGACTACGCCAAGAACCGCAAGCAATTCGGCAAGAAGATCGGCGAATTCCAGGCGATCTCTCACAAGCTCGCCGACATGAAGGTGATGCTCGATGCATCGCGCACACTGGTCTATCGCTTCGCTTGGCTGATGTCGCAGGGCAAGGCGACGCGCAGCGACGCCGCGGTGCTCAAGCTCTACACCGGCGAGACCTACAAGGCGGTGTCTGACCTCGGCCTACAGATCCTCGGCGGGTACGGCTACTGCATGGAATATCCGATGCAGCGGTTCTTCCGCGACTCGCGCCTCGCCGTAATCGGCGGCGGCACTTCGGAAATCCAGCGCAACATCATCGCGCGCGGGTTGGGGCTCTAGCGATGTCGTATCCGCTCGAAGGCGTCAGGGTTCTCGAGCTCGGCCAGATCATCGCCGGTACCTACGGCAGCCAGGTGCTGTCCGACCTCGGTGCCGAGGTTATCAAGATCGAGACGCCGGAAGGCGACCTCGGCCGCATTCCGTCGGTCGCGCCCTATCGCGGCTTAAGCGGGCTGTTTCTCACCTTCAACCGCAACAAGCAGAGCATCGTCATCAACCTTAAGAACACCGACGGCTGCAAGCTGTTCTATGACCTGGTGAAGGTTTCCGACGTGGTGATCGACAATTTCCGCCCGGGCGTTCTGGAGCGCCTCGCGATCGACTACCCGATCCTTAGCAAGATCAATCCGCGCATCATCCAATGCTCGGTCACCGGCTTCGGCAGCAGCGGCGAGTACAAGGACTACCCGGCGCTCGATCTCAACATCCAGGCGATCAGCGGGCACATGGCGATCACCGGCGAGCCGGGGCGGCCCCCGGTGCGCGTTGGCGTGCCGCTCGCCGACATCAGCGGCGGCATCTATGCGAGCAAGGGAATTTTGGCCGCGCTTTACGAGCGCGAGCACACCGGCAAGGGCCGCCGCATCGAAATCTCGATGTTCGACACCATGCTGCATCTCTTGACCTACATTGGCACCATGTGGCTGACCAACGGCGAGGTGCCGAAGCCGCCAGGTTCGGCGCACGACTATTCGGTGCCCTGGCAGGCCTTTGCGACCTCCGACGGCTACGTCGTTGTCGCAACGCGGCAGGAGAATTTCTGGAAGAAGCTGTGCGCGGTGCTCGAGCATGCCGATCTCGCCGACGACCCGCTGTTTGCCGACAACGCCACTCGCGTGAAGAACCGCAAGGTGGTGATCCCGCGGCTGGAAGAGATTTTCCGCACGCGCACCGCCGCCGATTGGCTCAAGCGGCTGCGCGACGCCGGCGTGCCGGCTGCACCCGTCAACAATGTCGACGCCGCGTTCGCCGAGCCTCCGGTCGCCGAGCGCGAGATGATCGTCGAATACGATCATCCGCAGGTCGGCAAGGTGCGTCTGCCCGGCAACCCGATCAAGATGGACGGCATGGGCGAGACAATCTCCAATCCGGCGCCGATGCTGGGCGAGCATACCGACGCCATCCTGAAATCGCTGCTTCACCTATCGGCCGAAGAGATCGCAGCACTGCGGGTGAGCGGCGCGGTGGGTCAAGTCGCCACAAAGAAAGATATCAATTCCGTGAAGGAAAGCGTGTGATGCGGGGACTCTA
>Ga0207805_1000214_pt1 | contig 8522 bp, 10 predicted proteins | sample LuqExpMetageno49_FD_187807 | JGI IMG/M metagenome (GOLD analysis project Ga0207805, IMG submission 187807) | Tropical forest soil microbial communities from Luquillo Experimental Forest, Puerto Rico - Sample 49 (SPAdes) | ecosystem: Environmental > Terrestrial > Soil > Tropical forest ... | reverse complement strand
GTGGTGTTAAAATTAAAGTTGATTCGCGCCTGGAGGGACCCATGGCAGAGCCAGAAGAAGGCGTCAAACGGGTGCTGCAGATCAAATTGCGCGCACTGGGCGACGCCGGGCAGATCCTCGCGTTCATCCGCAGCGCGGCGCCGTTCTACCGCACGCTTGGCGGCACCGGTTTTCGCGTCTTGCAGAACGTTGATGAGCCGACCCAGTTGGTGATCGAGATCGAATACGCCGCCAATGCCGAGCTCGAACTCAACCGGCACAAAGTGGCGAGCGACCCGATGGTGCGGGCATTCCTGCAGGGCTGGCGCACGATTCTGGCCGGCACCGTGGATATGGACGTCTACATGGACGTGACCGAATAGCCGCCCTTGCGCGGTCGGGCGTTCCACCTATAGTCCGCGCGTTTTCAAGGATTTAAGGACGGCCGCCTATAGGCCGGCAAACAATGGCAAGGGCCAATATCAAGAAAGTCGTGCTCGCCTATTCCGGCGGCCTCGACACCTCGATCATTCTCAAATGGCTGCAGACCACCTACGGCTGCGAGGTCGTCACCTTCACCGCCGACCTCGGCCAGGGTGAGGAGCTCGCGCCGGCGCGGCAGAAGGCGCTGTTGCTCGGCATCAAGCCGGAGAACATTTTCATCGAGGACCTGCGCGAGGAGTTTGTGCGCGATTATGTCTTCCCGATGTTTCGCGCCAACGCGCAGTACGAGGGCCAATATCTGCTCGGCACCTCGATCGCGCGACCGCTGATTGCTAAAAAGCAGATCGAGATTGCCGAGAAGGTGGGCGCCGACGCGGTCTGTCATGGCGCCACGGGCAAAGGCAATGATCAGGTGCGCTTCGAGCTCACCTATTACGCGCTCATGCCGGACGTGACTGTGATCGCGCCGTGGCGCGAGTGGGATTTGACCTCGCGCACCAAGCTGATCGAGTTCGCGGAGAAGCATCAGATTCCAATCGCCAAGGACAAGCGAGGCGAAGCGCCGTTCTCCGTCGACGCCAACCTACTGCACGCTTCGTCGGAAGGCAAAGTGCTGGAGGATCCGGCAGAGGAAGTGCCGGATTACGTCTATTCGCGCACCATCGATCCGGAGAAGGCGCCCGACAAACCGATCTACATCACGATCGAGTTCGAGCGCGGCGACGCGGTGGCGCTCGACGGCAAGAAGATGTCGCCGGCAACGCTGCTCGCCAAGCTTAACGAGTTCGGCCGCGCCAACGGCATCGGCCGGCTCGACTTGGTGGAAAACCGCTTCGTCGGCATGAAATCACGCGGCATGTACGAGACGCCCGGCGGTACCATTCTACTCACCGCCCATCGCGGCATCGAGTCGATCACGCTCGACCGCGGTGCGGCGCATCTCAAGGACGAGCTGATGCCGAAATATGCGGAGCTTGTCTATTACGGCTTCTGGTTTGCGCCAGAACGCGAGATGCTGCAGGCCGCGATCGATAAGTGCCAGGAATTCGTCACCGGGCGCGTCAAACTCAAGCTCTACAAAGGCAGCGCCGTCGTGGTTGGGCGCGAGAGCATATATTCGCTCTACGACAAGGAGCTGGTCACCTTCGAGGAGGGGGCGGTCGCCTACGATCACCGCGATGCTGAAGGCTTCATTAAGCTCACTGCGCTACGGCTGCGCACTCTCGGGCAGCGGCGCAGGAAGCTCAAGCTTGACGGATGCGAGCCACGGTAAAAATCGCCGCGCGCCTGCTGTTACCGCTGCTCGGCATGGCGTTGGCGGCCTGTTCTAGCAGCATGACCACGGGAGCGGAGCCCAACATTCCGCCGACCGATTATAAGCGGGAAATTCTGGTGACGCTGACGAGCGCGCTTGGCGATCCGACCAATCTGCGCGACGCCTTTATTTCCGATCCGGTGCTCACGCCGCTTGCCGGTGGCGAGCCGCGCTATACCGTTTGCGTGCGCTTCAACGCCCGCGACGAACACCGCGTTTACGTCGGCAGCCGCGACCGCATTGCTTATTTCTACGGCGGCCATCTCAATCAGTTGGTCGAGGCGAGCAAGGAGCAGTGTGGCAACGCTACCTACAGGCCGTTTCCCGAGGCTGAAAAGCTTTGCCACGCGAACCAGTGCAAATAGCGCGAAGTTAAAGGCCCTTTGCCGGCCGCGCGCTTTGCCGGCTGAGGCGTGTCTTCCTCGATCAGGCCTAGGATGTCGGTCTCTTAAGGGCGATCGAATCCGTGACCTAATCGACATAGCCGACGAACTGCTCATGAGCGGGCAGCGCCGGACCAACGCAGCAGCGCCCAAGCGAATTCGCGCAAGATGAAATGGCCTGGATAAGCCCAGCCATAACACTTGGGTGAGAATGGCAATCAGACCTGTCGGTCGACCAAAGCCTTCTTCAGCTCCGCGATCTGCTTCGCCGGATTAAGGCCCTTGGGGCAGGCCTTCGAGCAATTCATGATGGTGTGGCAGCGGTAGAGCCGGAACGGATCCTCGAGATTGTCGAGCCGCTCGCCGGTCGCCTCGTCGCGGCTGTCCTGCACCCAGCGGTTGGCCTGCAGAAGGGCAGCCGGGCCGAGATACCGATCCGAATTCCACCAATAGCTCGGGCAAGAGGTCGAACAGCACGCGCACAGGATGCATTCGTACATGCCGTCGAGCTTGGCGCGGTCGGCGTGGCTCTGCGTCCATTCCCTTTCGGGCGTCGGCGTGACCGTCTTTAGCCACGGCTCGATCGAGGCATATTGGGCATAGAAATTGTTCAGGTCCGGTACCAAGTCCTTTACCACCGGTTGGTGCGGCAGAGGATAGACGCGCACCGGCGCCTTCATATCGTCAATCGCCTTGGTGCAGGCGAGCGCGTTGGCACCGCCGACGTTCATGGCGCAGGAGCCGCACACTCCCTCGCGGCAGGAGCGGCGGAAGGTCAACGTCGGGTCGATCTTGTTCTTGATCCAGATCAGCGCGTCCAGAATCATCGGTCCGCAGTCGTCGCGGTCGACGTAATAGACGTCGACATGCGGGTTGCCTTCGTCGTCCGGCGACCAGCGATAAATATGAAACTCAGTCTCGCGGGTGGCCTTGGGCGCGTGCGGCCAGGTCTTGCCCTGCGTGACCGTGGAATTTCTCGGCAGTGTGAATTCGACCATTTCGGTAGTCCGCGTTGGATCGGCCCGTCAGTAGACGCGCGCTTTCGGCTCGATATAGGCGATGTCGTTGGTGAGCGTGTAGGTATGTACGGGGCGATAGTCGATCTTCGTCTTGCCCCTGTCGTCCATCCATATCAGCGTGTGCTTCATCCAGTTCTTGTCGTCGCGCTCGGGGTAGTCCTCGCGCGCGTGCGCGCCGCGACTTTCGGTGCGGTTCTTCGCCGAATCCATGGTGACAACAGCTTGCGCGATCATATTATCGAGCTCGAGCGTCTCGATCAGATCGGAATTCCAGATCAACGAGTGGTCACTGACGCGCAGGTCGGTCATGCCGGCGTAGACCTCGTGGATCAACTTGTGACCTTCCTTGAGCACCTCGCCGGTGCGGAACACCGCGCAATTGTTCTGCATCACCTTCTGCATCTTGAGCCGCAACTGCGCGGTAGGCGTGCCTCCGGTGGAGTAGCGGAAGCCGTCGAGGCGGGCGAGCGCCTTATCGACGGAGTCCTTCGGCAGGTCCGGCTGCGAGTCGCTGGGTGTGAGCATTTCGGCGCAACGCAACGCGGCCGCGCGGCCGAACACCACAAGGTCGATCAGTGAATTCGAGCCCAGCCGGTTGGCACCATGCACGGAGACGCAGGCCGCCTCACCGAGCGCCATAAGGCCAGGGATCACGGTGTCAGTATTGCCGTTTTTCTTGGTCAGCGCCTCGCCGTGATAGTTCGTGGCGACGCCACCCATGTTGTAATGCACGGTGGGCAGCACTGGGATCGGCTCGCGCGAGATGTCAACGTTGGCGAAAATGCGTGCCAATTCGGCGATGCCCGGCAACCGTTCATGCAGCACCGCCGGATCGAGATGATCGAGGTGCAGGTAGATATGGTCCTTCTCCTTGCCGACGCCGCGGCCTTCGCGGATCTCGATGGTCATAGCCCGCGAGACAACGTCGCGCGAGGCGAGATCCTTGGCTGACGGCGCGTAACGCTCCATGAAGCGCTCGCCTGCGGAATTGACCAAGTAGCCGCCTTCGCCGCGTGAGCCCTCGGTGATCAGGCAGCCCGCGCCATAGATGCCGGTCGGATGAAATTGCACGAATTCCATGTCCTGCAGTGGAAGGCCGGCGCGCAGCACCATGCCGTTGCCATCGCCGGTCTGGGTGTGGGCGCCGGTGCAGGTGAAATAGATGCGGCCATAGCCGCCGGTGGCGATGATCACCATATTGGCGCGGAAACGATGGATGGTACCATCGTCCAGATTGAGTGCGACCACGCCGCGTACGCGGCCTTCGTCTGTGATCAGATCGACAGCGAAATATTCGATGTAGAACTCGGCGTGGTGCCGGAGTGCCTGGCCGTACATCGTGTGCAGCATGGCGTGGCCGGTGCGATCAGCGGCAGCGCAGGTGCGCTGCGCGGTTCCCTTGCCATAGTGCGTGGTCATGCCGCCGAACGGCCGCTGATAGATACGGCCGTCCTCGCGGCGCGAAAACGGCAGGCCCCAGTGCTCGAGCTCGTAAACCGCTTGCGGCGCGTTGCGGCAGAGGTATTCGATGGCGTCCTGGTCGCCAAGCCAGTCGGCGCCCTTGACGGTGTCGTACATGTGCCAGCGCCAATCGTCCTCGCCCATATTGCCGAGTGCGGCGGCGATTCCGCCTTGGGCGGAGACGGTGTGCGAGCGGGTCGGGAACACCTTCGTGATGCATGCGGTACGCAGGCCTGCTTCGCTGCAGCCGACCACGGCACGCAGGCCCGAGCCGCCGGCGCCAACCACCACGACGTCGTAGGTGTGGTCCTCGATCGGATAAGCACGGCCGTTGATTGCAGGCGCTCCCTTTGTCTTTCCATTCACCGCCATAACTAGACTCCGAACGAGAGCTTGAGGATCGCGAAGACGCAGGCAAAACCTAGGGTCACGGCATAGAACGTGTTGGCCATCAGTGTCGCGAGTTTCAGCTTGTCCTCATGCACGTAGTCGACGATGATTTCCTGCATGCCGATCCACATGTGGTACACAGTTGTCAGTACGAACAGCACTGTGATGATGGCCACGATCGGTGAGCCGAGTATCTGCACGACCGCGGCGTGGCTGCGTCCAAGCAGCGAAATCAGGATGACGATCATGGCGATGGTCAGCGGCACCGCCGCGACCGAGGTCATGCGCTGGTGCCAGAAGGCGCGCGTGCCGCTGCGCGCGGAGCCGAGGCCGCGAACGCGACCCATTGGGGTGCGCATCTCATGGAGGTTCATCGCGGGCCTCCCGCGGCGAGATAGCCGATCACCCAGACGATGAGGGTCAGCGAGATCGAGCCGACGATGGTGGCAAGCGCCAGGAATTCGCGCTCGTTCGGCTCGAAGCCAAGACCGACGTCCCAGATCAGATGTCGGATGCCGCCGAGCATGTGGTGCAGCAACGCCCAAGTGTAACCGAACAGCACTAGCCGCCCGATCAGGGTGCTGATGAACCATTCAAAGTTGGCATAGGCGTTGGGACCGGCTACCGCCGCGATCAGCCACCAGGCGACCAGCAGCGTGCCGAAATAGAGCGCGGCGCCGCTGATGCGGTGAAAGCCCGACATCACGTAGGTCAGCATCAGCTTGTAGATTTGAATATGGGGAGAAAGCGGGCGGGGGCGTCGCGGTGCTGCCGTCGATCCCGCCTGAAGCTCGGTCATCGTCATCCTCCAGAACGCTCAGGATGTGCCGCGTGATCGCGTTGCGATCTGGTCCGACGCGCGATTCATAACGCCGGCTCCGCAACGAACCAACCCGGGAAACACCAACAATCAGCGCGCAAGCTGGCGCAACCGCCTTGCGCGCGGGCAGAAACAACCACCTCTGCTCTTGATTGCAGATCAGAACTGGTTACTTCTTGATTTACGAAGCTTGAGCTTCAGAACGCTCCGGTGCAATCTGTGTTTTGCGTAGTCTCCCTTCGCTAAATAAGAAGGCTATGCCATGCGTTTTGATTTCACCGATCTGAACCTGTTCCGCCACGTCGTCGAGGCGGGCAGCATCACGCATGGGGCCGCGCGCTCCAATCTGGCGCTGGCGGCCGCCTCGACCCGTATCCGCAAGATGGAGATGGCTTTCGGCACCGAATTGTTGGTGCGCGGCCGGCAGGGCGTGGTGCCGACACCGGCCGGCCGGACCTTGTTGCAGCACGCGCGCGGTATCCTGGCACAGTCTGAACGGCTGCAGGAGGATTTGACACCCTACGCGCGTGGGTTGGCCGGACAGGTGCGGGTACTGTCAAACACCAATGCCCTAACCGAATTTCTGCCGGAGACGCTGAGCTCGTTCCTGATGGCGTATCCCGACATCAGCGTCGACCTCGAGGAGCGCCTAAGCGATGAGATCGTTGGCCTGATCGCGGAAGGCGCCGCCGACATCGGCATCGTCGCCGGCACGGTCGACTACGGGGGGCTACATACGTTCCCGTTCCGCAGCGACCGCTTCGTGCTGGTTGTTGCCCGCAAGCATCCGCTCGCCGGCCGCTCGCGTATCGGATTTTCCGAAGTGCTCGACTACGACATGGTTGGCCTCGACCGCGCCAGTGCCATCCAGCGATTCCTCGCTGGCAAAGCGGCGCGCATCGGGCGCCCGTTAAAGCTACGCGTGCAACTGCGCAGCTTCGACGCCATTTGCCGCCTGGTCGAGTGCAATGTCGGGGTCGGCATCGTGCCGGAAACCACTGTGAAGCGCACGGAACGCAACATGGCGATTAGTTCGGTCCGCCTCACCGACGGCTGGGCTTTGCGCGAATTGTCGATCTGCGTGCGCGACATGAAGACGTTGCCGCCTTATGCGCGGCAGCTCGTCGATCATCTGCGGTGCTAGCGCGTAAACGTTCAGCGCGGCAGTAGCACCCAGTAGTCCAAATCTAGGATCACTGCGGGGTCGTATTCATCGCCGGCCTTGTAGGGGAAATCGGCGCACGGTTTGTCTTTGGTAGCGACTGTGCGCAGGCGCAGCGCGCCGACATCCTTGCGGTCCGGCAGTTCGACGCCGGCCAAGACTTCAGACCAAGCGAACACCGTGCAGCCAGCAAACAGCGGAGCCACATGACGGCCGCCATTGATCGCTGCTACGTGGAAGGCGTTGCCGAGCCCATTGAACGAAAGCGCGCGCGCCAAAGAAATGGCGTGACCGCCGTATATCAGCCGCTTGCCGAAACGGCCCTTACTTTCGGTGAAATGATCGAAGTGGGCACGCGCGGTGTTCTGATAAAGCCGCGTCGCCATCATGTGCTCGGCGTCCTCGACGGTGACGCCGACCGCGTGGTCGATCTTCTCGCCCGCCTTGTAGTCGTCGAAGCGGTGCGGACTGCCGGCCAAGCCGTTGTCGTAGGAGGCCGCATTGATCGGCGGACAGGCGGCGCCAAGCTGCGCGGGCTCGATGCTCTTCGGTAGCTCCGGCACTTTGTCGCCAGGCGCCAGCGCAGCCTCATCGCGCTTGCGCACCATCACCCAGCGCAAATATTCTAGCACGCAGTCGCCGTGCTGATTGAAGCCGCGCGAACGCACATAGACGATGCCGGTCTTGCGATTGGAGTTCTCCCTCAGCCCGATCACCTCCGACACCGAATTTAGCGTGTCGCCGGGATAAACCGGCTTCAGGAAACGGCAGTCGGCATAGCCGAGATTGGCGACGGCATTGAGCGAGATGTCGGGCACGGTCTTGCCGAATACCACGTGAAACACCAAGAGATCGTCGATCGGCGAGCGCGGATAGCCGATCGAGGCTGCGAAAACGTCGGATGACTGCACGGCGAAGCGTGATCCGAACAGACTATTGTAAACCGCGACATCACCGAGCGTGATGGTGCGCGGGGTAGCGTGGCGGATTTGCTGGCCGAGGCGAAAACTCTCAAAAAAATTGCCGGTATTGGTTTTCACGGCGAGCTGACTCAACGCGGGACTCCTTCGCGATTCCGGTCCGGCCGCGTCATTCTCACAGAACCGTGAACCTAATGCTAGGTTGCAAAAACGGGAAACTGATGAGGACGTGTTTCAAACCTGTGATAGCGGCTGGATCGCAAGCTAATTCCCCAGGAGGATATCCAATGAAAACCAACTTTTTACTTTCAGCGCTGCTCGCGGTCGGTCTCACAGCTGCTCCCTTGGCACCGGCCGCGTTCGCCGACGACATGAAGAAGGACACCATGTCCAAGGACAATATGTCGAAGGACACCATGTCCAAGGACAATATGTCGAAGGACACGATGAAGAAGGGCACGATGTCCAAGGACAATATGTCTAAGGATAATATGTCCAAGGATGATATGAAGAAATAAGCGAGCTGCGGCCGGGCGCGTGCATCCGCGGGTTCGGTCGCGCCGTAATTGCCTTAGCGCCGAGGCTTGCGATGACCGTTGATATAATGCCCACCCGCCCCGACGTGACCA
>Ga0207805_1000201_pt1 | contig 8732 bp, 10 predicted proteins | sample LuqExpMetageno49_FD_187807 | JGI IMG/M metagenome (GOLD analysis project Ga0207805, IMG submission 187807) | Tropical forest soil microbial communities from Luquillo Experimental Forest, Puerto Rico - Sample 49 (SPAdes) | ecosystem: Environmental > Terrestrial > Soil > Tropical forest ... | reverse complement strand
CGTTCTGCAGCCTCGCAGGATTGGCGGTGAGGCGCTAGGAGTCAGTAATTTTGAGATAGGCTCTAGACCAGCCCCAAGTCCACAAACGCAGCTTTGTGATGCTCGGCGCTTTCCGGCGCGAAGCAGCAGAAGGTAACGCTCCGGATCCCGCGCGGCCGCGAGGCGATTTCTGAGGCCACCGTGCCGACGGCGATACGCGCGGCGAGATCTGCCGGGAAGCGATAGATGCCAGTCGAAATCGCCGGATAGGCGAGCGATCCGAGCCCATGTGCCGCGGCAAGATCGAGCGCGGTGCGATAGCAGCCGGCAAGCAGTACCTCCTCGTTCGATCGTCCGCCGTTCCACACCGGCCCGACTGCATGAATGACGTGACGCGCCTTCAGCCGGTGACCGCCGGTGATCTTGGCCGAGCCAGTCTCGCAACCGTCGAGCTTGCGGCATTCCTCGAGCAGCCCCGGTCCAGCGGCACGGTGAATCGCGCCATCGACACCGCCGCCGCCCAGCAACGAGCGGTTGGCCGCGTTGACGATGGCGTCCACATCAAGCGTGGTGATGTCGGCAACCACAATATCGAGCAGCGCTTCGCCGATCTCGGCGCTTAGCAGCGGTCCGGCCATGTCACCATTCTATCATGCCCATTCGGCGCGCACTTCCTCCTGCAGGTCGATGGTTCCCCGCACGCCCACGTCGTCGAAATGCGCGGCAAGGAAATGCTGCGCCGCGCGCCGGCCAGTGTTGCGCAGCATTTCGAAGAAATCATAGTCGTTGTTAAGGCGGCCTTCCGCGTCGAGGTGCTTGGCGAAAGGATCGAGCGCGATGCGGTGCATATTTATGCGCTTGTATTTGCCGGGTCCTTGCCCGCGCGGCAGACGATTCTGATCGATCAGCCGTCCGACGAATTCGATCGCGCGTAGCTCGCCCATCAAGGGCGAGTTGAACGTGATCTCGTTCAGGCGGTTCATTATGTCGCGGCTGGAGGTCGGCGTCGTGTTGCGCACCAGTGGGTTGATCTGGATCAGTAGCACGTCCTCGGTCTGCGTGCGGGCGAACAGCGGGAAGATTGAAGGATTACCGAGATAACCGCCGTCCCAATAGGGCACGCCGTCGATCTCTACCGCTCGAAACAGCAGCGGCAGGCAGGCTGAGGCGAGCACGGCGTCGGCCGTGATCTTCTCGTGCGGAAAAATGCGCAACCGGCCGGTACGGACATTGGTGGCGGTGATGATGAGCTGCGGGCTTTCCAGCTTGCGGATGGAGTCGAAATCGACGAAACGCTCGATCAGGTCCTTCAGCGGATTGATGTTCAGCGGATTGAAATCGTAGGGCGACAAATATTGTGACACCGCCTTCAGCCAGATCGCCATCGGCGAGTCTTCCAGCGGCAGGAACGAGAATAGGCGGTCGATCGCCTTGCGCTGCAAGTCGGGCAGCCCGCCGTCGCGGCTGGCGGCGCGCCAGAAATCGGCAAGCCGCTTGCGCGCCTCCGCGGGGCCGCCGTGGGAAAACCCATCGGCGAGCAGCACTGCATTGACCGCTCCGGCGGAGGCGCCGGTGATGCCTTCGATCTCCAGCCGGCCGTCATAGAGCAGATGATCGATGACGCCCCAGCTGAAGGCGCCGTAGGCGCCGCCGCCCTGCAGTGCGAGATTGACGCGTTTGGCGTTGAAAGCCGGAGGCGGACCGCCGCGTAATGCGCGAACGATAGATCTGATCACTGCGCGACCCCGCCGTCGACCGCGAGTGCACAGGCGATGGCAAGCCCGATCCCCGAGGTGGTGCCGGTGATGAGAACGGATTTGCCCTTAAGCATGCGAGCCTCTTGGATGGGGTTGTAACCTGCCCCCATCTTTATTGCGGTGCAACATATTTGTGAAACTGAGTTTTTTCGCGACTCGCGGTCCGAGGCGCTAGATTTGATAAACATGAAGGCCTCTTCGCCCAAGAGTAGGCGCACGATATTTCCTGCGCCCGGCCACGACCACGAGCGCTGCGCCAGCGCGGCCATCGCGCGCGCCGAGGAGATCTGCACGGCGCGCTCTGGGCGACTCACACCGATCCGCCGCCGCGTACTGGAAGCACTGCTGGCGAGTCATCAGCCGCTAGGCGCATACGAGCTGATCGACCGGCTGGCAGTGCGCAGCGCACGGGCGGCCCCGATCACCATATATCGCGCACTCGATTTTCTGCGCGAGCAGGGGCTGGTGCACCGAATCGAAAGCCGCAACGCGTTCATCGCCTGCGTGCAGCATCACGCCAGCGGCGATCCGGTGGTGTTCCTGATTTGCGAGGGCTGCGGCACGGTGGGCGAGGCGGCCAGTGCCGCCGTCGCGGACACAATCAAGACCGCTTCGCGCGCCGCTGGCTTCACGCCGAAAACGCCGGTGATCGAGATCTCTGGCATCTGCGCCCACTGCAGGGCGGCCTAGCGGCCACTGGAAAATTCTCAGTGTCTTCGTCGGCTAGTTCCCATCACATCACGCGCCCGCTCGACGCGGCCGCTATCGCGGTCGTGCTGGTGCTGTGCCTGTCCTGGGGTTTCAACCAGGTTTCGGTGAAGATCGCGATCCACGAGATTCCACCGATGACGCAGGCGGCAATCCGTTCTACGGTCGCGACACTTTTGATTGCCGGCTGGTGTCGGCTGCGCGGCATTACGCTGTTCAAGCGCGATGGCACGTTAGCCGCCGGGTTAACGGCCGGCATCCTGTTCGCACTCGAGTTCATCTTCATTTATGAGGGCCTACTTTACACAACGGCAACGCGCGCGGTGCTGTTCATCTATCTGGCGCCTTTCTTGGTAGTGCTGGGCGCACGCATCATCTTGCCCGCCGATCGCTTCACCGCGGCCCAGTGGTCGGGTCTCACGCTGTCGTTTGCCGGCATGCTGATCGCCTTCGGCGTGCCGACGCCGGCGCTCAATCCGCGCCAGCTCATCGGCGACCTGATGATGGTGGCTGCCGCTGCGTTCTGGGCGGCGACTACGTTGCTCATCAAGGTGAGTCCACTGGTCCGCACCTCAGCGGAAAAGGTCATGCTCTATCAGCTGGTGGTCTCCGCTCCAGTGATGGCCGCCGCTGCCTTGTTTGCCGGCGAGCACATGGCGCAAGCGCCGTCGACGCTGGCGCTCGGTGCTCTCGCCTATCAAACCATATGGGTGGTCAGCGTCACCTTCGTGGTGTGGTTCGCGTTAATAGCACGCTACTCCGCCAATCGGCTCTCCGCCTTCACCTTCCTGACGCCGCTGTTCGGCGTTGCCGCCGGTCATTTGGTCCTCCGCGAGCCGCTCACCTGGGCCTTCGCCGCCGCGGTGATGCTGGTCGCCGCCGGACTGGCATTGGTGAACCGAACGCGCTGACCGCGTTCTTCATTGGCTGAAACCAACGTCGGCAGCGCGCGATTATTCCGGATTACACCGCCACCTATTCGCCGCCTTCCGCACGATAAATCAATGATTTCCGCCGCGTTGACCGCGCTCTGTTTGTCTGGCACTCCAATAGCTAAGGGTCTCTGATGAGCACGAACCCACAGCAGCAACGTCAACACACCGTGTCCGTGAATGTTGCCGGCGTCATCGTTGGTGGTGGCGCACCGATCGTCGTCCAGTCGATGACCAACACCGACACCGCCGACGTTGAGCAAACCGCGCGGCAGGTGGCGGCGCTGGCGCGCGCCGGCTCCGAACTGGTGCGCGTCACGGTCGATCGTGACCAGGCGGCGGCCGCTGTTCCGCGCATAAAGGAGCGGCTCGGGCAGCTCGGCGTCAGCGTGCCGATCGTAGGCGACTTTCACTACATCGGGCACAAGCTGCTCGCCGATCACCCAGCTTGCGCCGAGGCGCTCGACAAATATCGCATCAACCCGGGCAATGTCGGCTTCCGCAACAAACGCGATCTGCAATTCTCACAGATCGTCGAGATGGCGCTCAAATACAACAAACCGGTGCGCATCGGCGCCAACTGGGGCTCGCTAGACCAGGAATTGCTCACGAAATTGATGGACGAGAATGCCAAGTCGCCGACTCCGCGCGACGCGCGGGAGGTGACGCATGAGGCGATGGTGCAATCGGCACTGCTGTCGGCCGCGCGGGCGGAGGAGATCGGCCTCTCCAAGAACCGCATCATCTTGTCGGCCAAGGTCTCCGCGGTGCAGGACCTGATAGCGGTCTACCGAGAACTCGCACGCCGCTCCGACTATGCGCTGCACCTCGGCCTCACCGAGGCCGGCATGGGCACCAAGGGCATCGTGGCGTCGTCCGCGGCCATGGGCGTGCTGCTGCAGCAGGGCATTGGCGACACGATCCGCATCTCGCTGACGCCGGAGCCCGGCGGTGACCGAACGCGCGAAGTGCAGGTAGCACAGGAGCTGCTGCAGACCATGGGCTTGCGCACCTTCGTGCCGCTGGTCGCGGCATGTCCCGGCTGCGGCCGCACAACGTCGACGACATTCCAGGAACTCGCCGCCGACATCGAGGGTTTCATCCGCGACTCAATGCCTGTCTGGAAGACACGATATCCAGGTGTGGAGACCCTCAACGTCGCGGTGATGGGCTGCATCGTCAACGGCCCGGGCGAGTCGAAGCACGCCGATATCGGCATTTCGCTGCCGGGAACCGGGGAGCAGCCGACGGCGCCCGTATTCATCGACGGCAAGAAGGCCGCTACGCTGCGCGGGCCGACGCTGACTGCGGATTTCAAGCAGATGGTCGTCGATTACATAAAGCGGCGCTTCGGCGGCAGCCAGCACCCGGTGGAATAGTATCCTCCAGCGATGTTTCGACACTGCCTTGTTCCATCGACACGATTGGTTCTATTGACCAGCGCGCTGTTTCGCCTATTAGAGCCAGCCGCCGCCGCCTTCCGCGCGGTTGGCGACGCTTGCTTCCTCGAGATCCAATTCGTATTCGATGCGCCGGCGCGCGTCGTCGGTGATCTTGCCGTCGCGCAAGAGTTCGTAGATGAACTCGCGCTCGGCATCGATCAGCTCTTTCTTGATGCCCGCGGAAATCCGCATGTGCTCGAGCCCATCCTGAAGGTTCTCCGGAAGGATCTGCGCGCGGCTGATATTGCGCGTGCGCAACAGTTCGATCACTTCCTCTGGCAGCTCGCGCCGCTTGATAAGCTTTTCAAATCGCTCCTTGACCGCGGCCAGCGCGGCCTGTCGCGCTGCGAGCTCGGCCTCGATCGCGCGCCGCTGCTCGCCCCTTGCGTGCCGATTCAAGCCGAGCCAACGTACCACCGCAGGCAACATAAGGCCTTGCCCGACCAATGTGATGATGATGACGCCGAAGGTCGCGAACAGGATGAGGTCGCGGTGCGGGAACGGTGCACCGCTTAACACTGTATAGGGTATCGCCAACGCCACCGCGAGCGAATTCGCGCCGCGCACGCCGGTGAAGGCAAGGAAAAAAACCCATTGCCACGGCGGTGACGGATCACGCTTGGCAAGGCGCTTGCTGACCCAACGGGGAACGTAAGTCGCCGGGAACACCCAGATGTAACGGGCCGCGATGGCTATTGCTGTCGTCAATACCGTCGTGATCAGCAACTGGCGGATCGTGAAGGCATGCGTCTGATCCATCAGCGTACGCGCCTGTAGGCCGGTGAGCAGGAACACCATGCCTTCGATCAGATAGACGATCAGGTCCCAGAAGAAGATGCCCTGCAGCCGCGTCGCGAAGGGGATCAGCAGCGGCCCATTCCAGCTGACATAGAGTCCGCAAGCGACCGTGGCGAGCACGCCAGAGCCGCCGAGATGCGCAGGTAGCCAGAACGCGATGTATGGCGTCATCAGCGATAGCGTGATCTCGACCCGCGGGTCGCGTACCCATTGTCGCAGGCGCAGACTTATCCATCCGACACCGATCCCGTAAATGATCTCGCCGACCACGATCAGCGCGAAGATGACGGAGGCACTTTCGATGGAGAACGTGCCAGTGCTGACGGCGGCGACCGCGAAGCGATAGAGCACCAGGGCGGTCGCATCGTTGGCGAGGCCTTCGCCCTCCAGCACGGTGACGATACGGCGCGGCAAACCGAGCTCGCGCGCGACAGCAAGCGGTGCCACTACGTCTGGCGGTGAAATGATGGCGCCAAGCAGGCAACCGACAGCCCAATCGAAACCGAGCAGATAATGCGTGGCGGCAGCCACCGCACCGGTGGTGAACACCACGCAGCCGAAGGCGAGCAACGCAATCGGCCGCAGGTTGAACTTGAAGTCGCGCCAGCTCATGACGACGCCGGCCGAGTAGATCAGGGGCGGCAAGATCACGAGCAGCACCAGCTCAGGCGCGAGCTGAACGCGCGGCAGCCCGGGGATCAGCGCCATACCGATGCCGGCGATCACTAGGAGGATTGAGGGGGCGACCTTCAACCGCTTGGCAGCGACGGCCACCACCGCCAGCACCGCCATCATGAACAGTATGGTTTGAGCGCCGCTGCTTAACATGCTTTGCGCGCCCTCAACCGGGCTTGATCAGGTTGGAGACCACATTCACGGTAAGCACTCACGGTAAGCGCCAGCACCGACACATTGTAGAAGAAACGATAGCACGGTGTGCATGTTGACTATCCGCCGGAACGTGATCATGCCGTAGGCGAGCTGGCCCGGCTGTAAATTGCCAAGCTGCACCGCGACGGCGACCAGATTGGCGACTGCCGCGCAGGTGTGCAGGATCGACAACCTCGATGCGTCCTCGTCCCGTATGGCGGCGCGCTCGCGAATACTGGGAACCGGCGCACGCGCCATCATCACGTAACCAGCAGCAGATATAACGGCGATGCCGACGTTCCGGCCGGGTACGAGTTTGGTCAGCAGGCGCCAGCTGGAGCCCAGCGCAATCAACAGTACGATGCTGCCGGCTGAGATCAAGCGCACGCAGGCGCGCGAACCGCAAAGGCATCCTCAGCTCGTTTAGTTTGGATGCTTTGCGGGTCATTAGTCGCCTCAGTTTCGCCGCTCGGCGATGAAACAGGCGGCGGCGCGCAGAATATCGGCTTTCGCGCCGAACGGCGCCAACGCCGCGTCGGCTACTGCGATGAGTTCCTTGAGACGCACCTGCGCACCGACCGTCCCCAGCGACGCCACCAACGTCGCCTTGCCGGCCGCGGCATCTTTTCGCGCGGCCTTGCCGATCGTCCGGGCGTCGCCCTCGACGTCGAGCAGGTCGTCGGCGATCTGGAACGCCTGGCCGATCGCAGCACCATAACGGTCCACGGCGGCGAGCTCGTTCGCATCGCATTGCGCGAGGATCGCACCGGCGCGGCAGGCGAAGCGAATCAGCGCACCCGTTTTCATCGCTTGCATTGTTGCGACCTCGTGCTCGCTGAACGCATGCTTGTCCTCAAAGCGCCCTTCGGCGGCAAGATCGAGCATCTGGCCGCCGGCCATGCCGCCGAGGCCGGCGGCGCGCGCGAGCTCGGCCACCAGCGCGATGCGCACGCCTGCATCGGGATGCACTTCGGCACGCGCTATCACCGCGAACGCCATCGTCTGCAGCGCGTCACCGACGAGGATCGCAGTCGCCTCGTCGAAGGCCTTGTGTACGGTCGGTCGTCCTCGTCGCATTATGTCGTCGTCCATCGCCGGCAAATCGTCATGCACCAGCGAGTAGCAGTGCAGACATTCGAGTCCGGCGCCCGCGAGCAGCGCGCGTTCGCGCGGTGCACCGAAGAGCCCCGCGGTCTCCACCAGAAGGAAAGGCCGCAGCCGCTTGCCGCCGGCGAGCATGGCATGGCGCATGGCCGCAAGCAGCCGCTGTGGGCGCGCTATCTCGCCGGCACGGGGTTCGGAATCGAGCAGACTTTCGAGCAGGACCTCGGTCTCGGCCGCGACGACCGCAAGCCGATTGGCGAAGTTCTTCGGAGCAATGCCGTCCATGCCGGTAGTTAGCCTCAGGGCAGCATCCGGCGCAAATGGTCACCCGAATAGGCTAGTCTCACAGCATGGCCTCACGCAAAAAACGCTTCGGCGTCGCGTTCGGCATTTTGCGCATGCCGCGGATGCCGCGTCCGCTACGCGTCGTCATTTTCGCCGTGCTGCTGTTGCTGGCGCTGCCCTATGCGATCACGCCGTTCTATGCTTCCGGCCGGCCAGTTTCTACGGTAATGCTCTGGCGCGAGGTGACCGGCCAGCGGGTGCGGCGCCAATACGTGCCACTGTCGCGCATCGCGTGGGTGTTGCAGCTCGCGGTGATCGCCGCGGAGGACGAACGCTTCTGCGGTCATCACGGCATCGATTTCACGGAAATCCGCGAGGCGATCAATGATGCTGACGACCTCGGGGACGTGCGCGGCAGTTCGACGATCACTCAGCAGGTGGCGAAGAACCTGTTCCTCTGGCCGGGCCGCAGCTTTCTGCGCAAAGCGCTGGAGCTCCCGCTGGCGCTATGGATCGATCTGGTGTTACCGAAGCGGCGCATCCTGGAGATTTACCTCAATATCGCCGAGTGGGGCCCGAACGGCGAATTCGGCATTGAAACGGGCGGCCGCCGCGCCTTTGGCAAATCAGCACATGACCTGGGCCGTTACCAGGCGGCATTGATGGCCGCGACGCTGCCGAACCCAACAACGCGTGATCCGCGTGCTCCCGGCCCCGGCCTGCGACGGCTGGCGGGCCTTTATGTCGCGCGCTCAGAAAGGGCCGGCGAGGCTGCAAATTGCCTGCGAGAGACCCCTAGCCTTGGCTGGAAGCATCCTCTATAAGCCCCGCTTCAAAACCGACATTTTGTGTTTCAG
>Ga0207805_1000173_pt1 | contig 9410 bp, 9 predicted proteins | sample LuqExpMetageno49_FD_187807 | JGI IMG/M metagenome (GOLD analysis project Ga0207805, IMG submission 187807) | Tropical forest soil microbial communities from Luquillo Experimental Forest, Puerto Rico - Sample 49 (SPAdes) | ecosystem: Environmental > Terrestrial > Soil > Tropical forest ... | reverse complement strand
AAATATCCAACCAGCCCAACCTGAAGTTGCTTGGTAAGAAACTGAGACGCGCCCCAATCCAGATGCATGTTGATCCCGTTCTGGTATTGGGTATGCGTATTCTCGAAGTTGTAGGTGAAGCCAAGCGTCGCCGAAAATTCGTGGCCGGTCTTTGGATCAAAGTAAGTGTACGCGCCACCGGCGTCGATCGCGTTGTGCCCAAGGCCGAGATTGACAAGCCGCGTGGGGTCGTAGCTACCCGTCGCCACATTCCCCGTGAGGTACACCATCTCGTTATTGACGCCCTGATTCCAGCGCAATGACACTTGCGGGACCAGATCGCCGATGCCTGTCACCGAGTCACTGAGGCCGCCCGACTTTGTAAACCCAATCGGTCCCACCGCGCCAGTCAGCGTTGTATCGACTGAAGCTTGGCCGCCTCCAAACGGCACGCCCAAGATAACCGAGGCTTGCCCTCCCAATATCGGCGTGGCGAAGGTGTAGCCCGATGGCCATGCTGAGGTCTGCGCTGCCATTTATATTTGCATTAAGATTTCCAGTGAAATTCGCGGTGATGTTGCCATGGCTAACCTGGCGCGCAAAAGCCACGTTGCCACCCGCGGACACCGACGAGTAGTAATAAAGCGTCGCAAACGAAAAACCGGGTACTTGCGGTGTCGCTGCCAGGCTACCAACGAAGCCGGGCAACCAGAAACTAACGCCGCCTTCGTCCCCGAATGCAGGCCGCGCAGTCATTGTGCCCGCAGCCAGTAGCAGCGACGCATAGAAACTGTAGCGCGCGCGCAACGTGAATTTCGACCTCGCGACTATTTTCATCCTGGCCTCCCGCAGTCGCAGCATAGGCGGCCCCGTTACGAAAGGAATGGACGGGTTGGCTAACAAATAGAAATCGGTTTCTGCGTGACTATCGAGCCACAATCTTGCGGGGAACTAGCACCAGTGGTCGTGTTAAACCTACGTATAGGTCCCCATACCAACGTATGCTGGTGTGATTGCCGACGCGCGTTCTAGCCTATCCGAAAGCCGGCCGCCTCGGCAGGACCCCTCTAGTCCGATTGCGAACCCATCCCCCAGTCCCGCGCAACCGGCACCAGCAAGGCGGTCGGTTTCCCAAAAAAACCCCAAAAAAAGAGAGCGAGTAACTCCCGGGATAACGTTTAAACGCCGGTGATAATGTCAGCGGAGAGATATCTATGCGCACAATCAAACATAGACTCAGCCTGTACGGCTGTGCCGCATTGCTTGCCGCAGGATCACTGTGGGTCGGTTTGCAGTCGGCACACGCCCAAGCCCAAGCTCAGAAACCCAACATCATCCTAATTGTCTCGGATGACTTTGGTTATGGAGACGCAGGTGCCTACGGCGGCGGTGAAAACCGCGGCATGCCAACGTCCAACCTCGATCGGATGGCTGCCGAAGGAATGCAGTTCCTGTCGTTTTATGCGCAACCAAGCTGCACGCCCGGTCGCGCCGCCATGCAAACCGGACGTATTCCGAACCGCAGTGGCATGACCACCGTCGCTTTCCAAGGGCAAGGCGGCGGGCTTCCGGCGGCGGAGTGGACGCTCGCTTCGGTCCTCAAGACCGGCGGCTACAAAACTTTCTTCACCGGCAAGTGGCACCTCGGCGAAGCCGACTATGCGCTCCCCAATGCGCAAGGCTACGACGAGATGAAGTACGCGGGCCTCTATCACCTCAATGCATACACCTATGGCGACCCGACCTGGTTCCCTGACATGGATCCAGAGCTGCGTGCCATGTTCCAGCGTGTCACCAAGGGCGCGCTATCAGGCAATGCCGGACAACCAGCCAAGGAGGACTTCAAGATTAATGGTCAGTACGTCAACACACCGGTAGTCAATGGCCAAGAAGGTGTGGTCGGCATTCCGTTCTTCGATGAGTATGTTGAGAGGGCGGCACTCGACTATCTCGACCGAAACGTACGTTCAACGCAACCCTTCTTCATGAGCGTCAACTTCATGAAGGTGCATCAGCCGAACATGCCGGCTCCCGAGTTCGAGCATAAGTCGCTCTCGAAGACTAAGTATGCAGATTCAGTTGTAGAGAACGACACACGGATCGGTCACATCATGGACAAGGTCCGTGCACTCGGTCTCGACAAGAACACCTACGTGTTCTGGACCACCGACAATGGTGCCTGGCAGGACGTCTATCCTGATGCGGGCTACACGCCGTTCCGTGGAACCAAAGGCACGGTGCGCGAGGGTGGTAACCGCGTTCCAGCCCTTGCTTGGGGTCCGAATATCAAGGCCGGGTCGAAGAACTCCGACATCGTCGGTGGACTCGATTTTATGGCCACCTTTGCGTCCCTTGCTGGCGTGAAACTACCGCAAAATGATCGCGAGGGAAAGCCGATCATCTTCGATAGCTACGATATGTCACCCGTACTCTTCGGCACTGGCAAGTCGGCACGCAAGTCCTGGTTCTACTTCACCGAGAACGAGCTTACGCCCGGTGCTGCGCGCGTCGGTAACTACAAGGCCGTGTTCAATCTGCGCGGCGACGACGGCGAAAAGACTGGTGGTCTCGCTGTTGACTCGAACCTCGGATGGAAGGGTGCGGAGGCTTACGTCGCCACTGTTCCCCAGGTATTCGACCTGTGGCAGGACCCGCAGGAACGCTACGACATCTTCATGAACAACTACACGGAGCGCACTTGGACAATGATCACGATTAGTGCGGCGATCAAAGACCTGATGAAAACCTATATTCAGTATCCGCCCCGCAAGCAGCAGAGCGCGTCGTACAGCGGCCCTATCACGCTGTCGCAATACGAGCGCTTCCAGTACATACGGGACATGCTCGCCAAAGAGGGCATCAATATCCCGTTGCCCACGGGCAACTGACGCTGAAATGGCGACCCCAGAACATACTCGGGGGTCGTCTACTACTCTGCGTGAACAAACCTCCGGGAGGCAGAGGGAGGCAATGAAGCATTTTTTGATGGGGCTTCGCACTTTCCTTTTTCTGGGAGCAGCGGTCTTTGGCGCGCTCGCACAGTCGCCGAGCAGCAATGCCGTCCAAGTCACCGTCGATAATTTTAACCGCGCTGAAACCGATATGTATTTTACCCTCTTCGTTAAACGGGGCGCGTTCGGCAAATTCTATCACTACCGGGAGTTACCGCTCGAAAACACGGGCGTACGTCCGAACCGCGATACGCTCTATTCGGAAGCGGTATTTGATCTTGACGCCGGGCAGGTAAAAATTGTCCTGCCCGATGCCGGTAAGCGCTTCATGTCGATGATGGTTGTCAATGAAGACCACTACGTTTACGAAGTCGATTACGGGGCCGGTAACTACAGATTCACGAAGCCGGAGATCGGCACGCGCTATGTTTTTATCGCGCTGCGCACGCTGGTCGACCCAACCAATCCGACAGATGTCCAGCAAGCTCACGCCCTGCAGGATGCGGTCAAGGTAACACAGGCAAGCCCGGGCCGTTTCGAAGTTCCCAACTGGGATTCAGTCAGCCAGAGGAAAGTGCGCGATGCGCTTCTGGTGCTGAAGACGACACTGCCTGACTTGAGGAGAGCGTTCGGCACCAGAACTCATGTTGATCGGGTTCGCCACCTGATTGCGACTGCGTCCGCCTGGGGCGGTGATCCGGACGATGACGTCATCTATCTCAACGTCACTCCAAGCAAGAACGATGGCGCCGCTGTCTATAAGCTCAACGTTCCCGGGAAAGTCCCTGTCAACGCCTTCTGGTCGGTCATCGTTTACGACGCCGAGGGCCATTTGCAGAAGAACCACTACGACGCCTATTCGCTCAACACCATCACAGCCGAGAAGAATCCGGATGGCTCAGTCGCCATTCAGTTTGGAGGCTGCGATGGGAAAACTCCGAACTGCCTACCAACCATGAAGGGTTGGAATTACATGGTGCGGCTCTACCGCCCACGTGACGAAATTCTGAGTGGCAAATGGAAATTCCCGGAGGCGCAGCCGGTAAACTAAGTATTGCTCGAATGTCCGAACTAGTGACCGAAGGACCCCAACTTATGCCGTGTCCGTGATCAATACTCGGCGTCGGAGCGCCCCGGGTGTTCGTTCGCACAGCAGACCTCGACCGGCTCTATGCCGCAGCCGAAAAGATCCTCGCCGGTGCCAACGTCACCCGCATGCAGCTAGAGGCCTTCAAATACTATTACACCCCAGGCAAGGATGTTGGCGTAGCGGGAATTGTCATACGACGGACGCCTGCATTACTCACGTTGCAACAGGAATTGATTGCCGCCGTGACTCCGTTCACGGTGGAGACCGGGCCCATCAGCGCGTTCACCGCGTTGCACGACGATCCAGCCAACGACGCGCTCCTCATCAGCTACGTGTCCACCTTCGTTCCGCAGCAAACCGGCGAGCGGTTCGATCCGCACGTCAGCACCGGCGTCGCCCCCCTGGATTACCTCGACAAAATGCTTGCCGAACCGTTTGCGCCGTTCACCTTCTCACCTGCGGGTGCGGCTGTGTACCAGCTCGGCCCGTTCGGCACGGCTGCGAAGAAATTAAAGGAATGGAATTCGACGCCCTGAGGCGGCAGTGAGGGGTATTGGCCAGCGCAAGAACAGAAAGCAAAAACGGACGTCTTGTTTTTATGTATTTTTTATTTCGTTCGCTCACGGGATTGTTACCGCCTGCAGCGCACGCCTGCAATATTCGAGCCCCTTTCGGCGTGATCAAACTATTTCAGGGCACCACGGCGAGATCGCCCGTGCAGTGACCATATCTCAAGGAGGTATCGCATGTCTCGACAGGTCAAGTTTCCTCTGGGCGCATTAGAAAAGAACTCGACTTCCCACGATGCGATATCGGCCGATCGACAGGGCGGGTTGAATAGAAGGGTGCTCCTTTCAGGCGCAGCGATGCTCCCAGTGTTGCCGTCGTTTCTGCTCGGAAATACGCAGAGCGCCGCCGCACAACAAGCCAGCTCGGGACTTTCGTTCGCGGTCTATGGCGACTCACGACCGATGATGTACCTACCGTACAAAGATGGCCGTCCAGACTTGGTCAAGCTATTCGTCGAAATGTTTGGCTTGGTGATGCCACAGCGGGTCGCCGAGGCAGTGGTGAAACGCGATGTGAAGATGATCTTCGATCCCGTCACCAAAGAACTAATTCGCGTCGTAATGCCGTTCATGTCGCGCACCGAGGTCATGACGTTGACCGTGGACCAGGGTTGGGTCACTCGCGCTACTGTTGAAGATGTGAAACTGCTCCCCGGGGTGCACCGGGACATGTTTCAACTTGCTGGCGGCGATTGGGTCGCACGCGAGATCGTGCAGCAGGTGCGGACCGGGCGGGCCAAATTCGTCATCAATAGTGGCGACGTCGTGTGGTGGGGTAATCAGGGCCTAACGATTAACGACAGTCCGTACTGGAAGCGTCTAAACGACACCATGCTCAAGCTGCTACCGGCGCCAGACGCCGAAATGCGCGCCGCCGGGCTCGAAGGACGCTGGCTCATGTCGGTCGGCAATCACGAAGTGTGGGACGACTCCGACGTTCAGGGCCTGTTGCAGGCGTTTCCATATCTGAAGCAGTTCGGAGTTTCCGACAAAAGGCTCATCTATAAGTTCGATTTCAGCGGCGCTCGTTTCATCTTCCTGTGGACCGGCAAATACGATTATCGCTCGCCATCGTCGTGGGATGCTGATCGGCCCCGGTTCGAAGCGCAGATGAAGGAGTTAAAGACGTGGTTGGATGAGGCCAAGGCTGCGGGCATCCGTAAGATCTTTATCAGCTTCCACGCCCCAGCCTTCTGCCGGTCCGGCATGGGCCCCATCCCCGAGCCGCAAAACCCCCACAAGGTAATCGCGTCATACGCAAAGGACCTCGAATTGGTCGTGTTTAACGGGCACGTTCACACGACCGAGCTATACGAGGTGGACGGCGTGAAGTACCTGCTGCTGGGCGGCGGCGGCGCAGAACAGGACCCAATTCTTCCGGGCCGCACGGCTATCAAGGTGCCTGCGGGGTATCCGGCTGACCTCTATTGGAAGGGCCAGCCGCCGAAGGAGGAGTACAACTACCTCCTTGTCGATGTCCAAGCTGGACAAAAGACAAAGTTCACATTGAACCGTTTCCGACCGTGGTCGGCTGAACCATTCGCAACCGTGGAAGTGTTCAGGTGAATCTGCTGCTGAATGGTGGCGATGCCTGCTGTTGGGCCCTAAGTGGATATTACCAAGCGTGCCTCGCATGCCGCAAAGCGGACCTCGCCGCGTCCACAAGTTCTGGCGCGGCATCCGCATGGAAACGCCGTGGGTGGATGCGCGCCGCTGGAGATTGTGCGCAGCAGCATCCGCTTTTCCCTGCAGCCGATCGACGCGCCGCCGGACCTCCAGACATTAAATCGGCTGTTTGATCATATGCAGTCGGACGAATTGATCCTGTTCTCGACCGACTATCCGCATTGGCAATTCGATGGCGATGACGTGCTGCCGGAGGGACTGTCGGCCGATCTCGTGCGCAAGATCATGATCGACAATCCCCTCGCCACCTATGGCCGGCTCCAACAGGTCGCCAGGGAGACCACGCCGTGAACTCTTCTACCTAGCACTACTTTGGCAGATTGCCGGTTTGCCGCGCTTTTTAGGATTCCCGAATCAATTTTTCAGTGATTCATAGGTGGTCGGCTCTTGGAGGCTGACCATGGCGGAGTGGGAAGGCGAACTCGAACGCTGGCTGAAACCGTTCCTGGATCGATTGGGTCATAAGACCCGGCGGCGGATGTGTCCACTGTACGTTGCGGGATTGATCGGTCCGGGCGACCGCAAAAGCGTTCAGCCGATGGCGGAGCGCCTTGCCACGGGCAACTACGATCAGCTGCACCATTTCATTGCCGACGGTGTCTGGGACGCGACGCCGCTGGAATCGGAGCTGCTCATCCAAGCTGATCGGCTCGTCGGCGGCAAAGATGCGGTGCTGGTTATTGACGACACCGCGATGCCGAAGAAGGGCGAACGGTCAGTTGGTGTCGCGGCTCAATATGCGTCCGCTCTTGGCAAAACGGCAAATTGCCAAACGCTGGTGTCGCTGACACTTGCGCGCGGCGAAGTGCCGGTGATGGTCGCATTGCGTCTCTTTCTGCCCGAGAGTTGGACAGGCAATGTGTCTCGTTTGAAGCGTGCTCGCGTGCCGATAGAACACCGAACGGCACGATCCAAGCCGGAAATTGCCTTGGCCGAGGTTGACCGAGCGATGGCAGCCAACGTGCGCTTTGGATGCGTGCTGGCGGATGCAGGATACGGGCTCAGCGCACCGTTTCGACAGGGGCTAACAGAACGCGGTCTGGCCTGGGCCGTTGGCATCCCTCGGCATCTCAAGGTGTATCCGGTTGATGTACAGCTCATTTGGCCGATTACCAAAGTCCGCGGGAAGCCACGAAAGCACCACGTACCAGATATCTTGTCGATTGCGGCAGAACAAATGCTGGCCAGCGCCAAATGGAAAACCGTGAGTTGGCGCAGCGGGACGAAAGGTCGCCTGAAAGCGCGATTTGCTGCTCTCCGTGTCCGCACCGCCGACGGCCCTCCGCAGCGGATATGGGATAAAGGTCAGCAGCATCTCCCGGGCGACGAAGCTTGGCTCATTGGCGAGCAACGTGCCTCCGGGGAGAAGAAATACTATCTCGCCAACCTCCCTGCGGCGACGGATCTGCGCACACTGGCCGCCACCATCAAGGCACGATGGATTTGTGAGCAGGCGCATCAGCAGTTGAAGGAGGAGCTTGGACTTGATCACTTCGAAGGGCGATCATGGCAAGGTCTTCATCGCCACGCCCTGATGACAATGATTGCCTACGCCTTCCTGCAACATCGTCGCCTCGCTTACGCGGGGCGGAAAAAAAAGAATCAACGGGCCTCCGCCTCAGCCAACCATGCCCGCCGTACGTCACGCCATCGTCGATCTCATCCTTCGACCGCCGTCTCAGCGGTGCCCGTATTGCCGGAAACAAATCCTTGAAAAACAGTGGCGCAACCACATTCTGCCAAAGTAGTGCTAGGGTCCAGACTCATTAGACCCACCAGACGAGGGCTGCAATGAGACACAAGGCGCCGAAATATGAGGTGACGTTGCGGTCGAAACGCGTTGCGATCCGTCGAAAGTCTTTCAGCCGCCCAAACATGCGTTCGATGATGTTGCGTTGACGATAGAGAGCCTTGTCATAGCGGTACTGGACCTTACGGGACTTGCGCGGGGGGATGACTGGGGTGGTGCCACGCTTGCGCAGCCAGATTCGGAACGCGGTACTGTCGTAACCCTTGTCGGCGATCAGATGAGCCGACGGGGGCAGGGCATCAAGGCACGGGACAGCGGCTTTGTGATCGTTGGTATTTCCAGGGGTGAGGAGCATGACGCAGGGACGGCCTTTACTGTCGCTCACGACGTGGATCTTGGTGGTCCGCCCACCTTTGCTGCGGCCAATAGCATGTATCGAGGCCCCCCTTTTCCGCCACCGGCGGAGCGGTGGGCTTTGACGATGGTTGAGTCGATGATGAGTCGGTCAGGAACCCCCTCGCGTGCTGCAAGCGCCGCAAAGATGTCTTTCCAAATGCCTCGCTCCGCCCAACGGACAAAGCGATTGTACAGCGTTTTCTTGGGACCGTACGCCGCGGGAGCGTCAACCCATCGGCCGCCCGATTTGATGACATGCACAATCCCGCTTAGCACCCGCCGGTCGTCGACCCGCTTCATTCCCCGCGTCGTTCTCGGCAACAGCGGTTCAATCCGTGCCCACTGGATATCTGAAAACCAAAACAGATCAGACATGAATAATCCCCCTCTTTTGAGGAATTGAATCATGAACCTACACTTTTGGGAATCCTTCTTCCTTTATGGGTCTGGACCCTAGAGCGGTTCACCGCTTGACTGAATCGGAAGGGATTCCGGATTTGGGGCAAATGTGATTCAAGGTGCTGGCTGGGCTGGAGGCCAGCATCCGATGGTCCGACCACTTTCCAATGATCTGCGTAAGCGTGCGGTTGCGGCTGTTGCAAAGGGTGAGAGTTGCCGCTCGGTGGCATTGCGGTTTGGGGTTGCAGTGTCCTCGGTGGTGAAGTGGTCGCAGCGTTATCGAGCGACCGGCTCGGTGGCGCCCGGCAAGATGGGCGGCCATCGGAAGCCCGTCCTTGAGCCATATCGCGCCTTCATCAAGGAACGGATTAGCCAGACCCCGCATTTGACGCTTCACGCCCTAAAGGACGAACTCGCTGCGCGTGGGATTAAAGTCTCCCACAATGCAGTTTGGCTGTTTCTGCGACGCGAAGGGCTGCGCTTCAAAAAAAACGCTGCTCGCCCTCGAGCGAGCTCGCTCAGACATCGCACGTAGACGCCAACGCTGGCGCTCGTGGCAGGCCAAGCTCGATCCCCGACGCCTGGTCTTT
>Ga0207805_1000172_pt1 | contig 9439 bp, 6 predicted proteins | sample LuqExpMetageno49_FD_187807 | JGI IMG/M metagenome (GOLD analysis project Ga0207805, IMG submission 187807) | Tropical forest soil microbial communities from Luquillo Experimental Forest, Puerto Rico - Sample 49 (SPAdes) | ecosystem: Environmental > Terrestrial > Soil > Tropical forest ... | reverse complement strand
GTCGCCTTTGGCTTCGCGGCACAGCGCCTTCTTGATCGCGGCATTGACGAAAATGCGCTGCACGCTCGCTTCCTGTGCCGCATCCCGGATCATAATCAGATGGCCCGGCCTCCAGACGCTCGGATCGATGTCGAGCCGGTCGGAACGGACCATCATCACCGCCGGCATCTCCTCTCGTTCCTCACGCGACAACTGCCGGTCCGGCATCGGCGTCAGCCAGATGTCGGCGTCGAGCCCGATCTGATGGCTCGTGTGACCGAACGGCAGCGGGCCGCCACGCGGCTGCGCCATGTCGCCGACAAGGATTCCGTGCCAGCCGGTCGCCTTCGAGGCTCGTGGAGCGAAGCGTTCGAGAAATTTGACGAGTTCGGGATGTCCCCAGTTGCGATTGCGCGATACGCGCATGACCTGCCACGTCGGGCCGGTGACGGGCAGTTCGACGCCGCCCTGCAGACAGCCGCGCGGGTAGAAGCCGATCGCCATCGCCTTGCCGATCGACGCCAGTTCCTTTTTCGAAAACAGCAGTTTTGCCGGCTGACTCGCTTCTCCAACTTTTGAGGACGGCTCCGTGGCCGTTCGGTCTTCAGGGCTGGCGCCGCCTGCCGGTGCAGGTGCGGTGGCGGTTGGCGCGGGCGCTGTCCCAGCCGGCGGAGGCGTCGTTACGGCGGGCCCTCGGCGGTTCCGCCGAGATGGCCCCAATGGAAATACCCACGGCGGAAACGGAAGCAAGGATGACGGGCAAGGGTCCCGAATCCTTACCGCGTGGCGGTAGATGTGTCAGGTTAAACATCGGCCAACGCCGCGCCGCCGACGAACCATCACGAAAATGCGAGTAGGTTCAGTCGCTTTTATGGTTAACACGGGCTCTACACCGTTCCTCCGGCGACAGAAATGGAACCGCTAAGTCGTATTGCGGGCTCGGGGAGCCTTCATGCGTCGCATGGTCCTTGGCGGTCGTGGGCGTATTGGTCTTCTCGGGAGCGGCGCGCGCCGATTTGCTGGTCAGCATCAGTAAGTCGCAGCAAAAGGTGCCCGTGACCGGCGATGGCGCGGAAGCGTTCCGTTGGCCCGTCTCGGCCGGCCGTAGAGGGTATACGACTCCGTCCGGCACCTATTTCCCCATCCGACTCGCCACCGACGAGGCGCCCGTGCTGCGCGGGCGCTGAGTGTGGCTGTGCAGTCTCGACCGCAAATACGGAATCACACGCTGAGGAGCGGATTTAACCTTACGATACGCGAGCAGAGGCATCGCGAGTAAAATGTCGCGTACGGCGTGTGGGCCGGGAACTTGAGGAACATTGAAGGGATTAGCCGAGGGAACTTTCAGGAAGGTTGTGTCATGTGGCGTACCGCGTTTCTCTCAACTGTCGCGCTGGCGATCGGCGCCGTTTCCGCGAGCGCGAGCGTGAACATCACCGTCGACAAATCCCGGCAGCGCCTGACCGTCTCGGTCGACGGCGTGCCGCGTTACGAATGGCCGGTGTCGACCGCGCGCTGGGGTTACAACACGCCGAATGGCACGTATCACCCGCAGCGGCTGGAGCGCACCTGGTACTCGCGCAAATACGACATGTCGCCGATGCCGTATTCGATCTTCTTCGCCGGCGGCTTTGCCATCCACGGCAGCTATGAGGTGTCGCATCTCGGACGCCCCGCTTCGCATGGCTGCATCCGCCTGAGCCCCGCGCATGCCGCGACCTTGTTTGCGTTGGTGCAGGGCCGCGCGAGCGACACGCACATCGTCGTAACCGGCTCGGGTCCGTCCGAGTACATCGCCGGCGGATACCAGCGCGAATATCCGGCGCCGCAGCGTTACGTCCCTTACAACGGTTACGGTTACAACAACGAATACCGTTACGAGGGCGAGGCCGACTCCGGAACGGTTTTCAATTCCGGTCCGCCGCGGCGGTATCAATACGGATATGGTCCGCGCTATTGGAATGGGTATTGAGAGCTCGTCCCAGCGGCTGTGCCCGTTGCGTGACAGCCGCTAATTTCTCTCGGAGCGGCTAGCCGGGGCGGCGGCTTTGCATCAAACGGTCGGCGTGTTGATTGCGCTTGTGTCGAGCTGCCTCGGCGGTTCGGCCGCCGCGGTCACGCGCTATCTCGCGCACGGCACGGATCCGATCACGCTGTCGATCCTGCGCTGGGTGATCGGCTTCGCCGTCGTGCTGCCGGCGGCGCTGCTGCTGCGCGCGAAATGGCCGCCGCGCGCCGACTGGCCGGCCGTCGCGCTGCTCGGCCTGAGCTTCTTCGGAGTGTTCTTCATTTTGTACAACATCGCGCTCGGCTACACGACCGCTGCGCGCGGCGCGCTCGCGCTCTCCACGCTGCCGCTGCAGACGATGCTGGTCGGCGCGATCTTCCGGGTCGAGCCGCTTGATGCACACAAGTCGCTCGGCGTCGCGATTGCGATCCTCGGCGTGTTCTTGGCGCTCGCGACCAGTCTGTCGAACGCGCCGGAGGGCGCCTGGCGCGGCGAGGCGATCATGATCGGCGCGGCCTTCTGCATGGCGGCGTACAACGTATTCACCCGCCGCTTCATCCTGCGCTCGAGCGCGCTCGGCTTTCTCTGCACGGGCATGGGAGTCGCGGCGGCGGCGCTGATGCTGCTCGGAATGCTAACCGGACGCGGCGCCGTGGTGGCGCAATTCGATGGCGCACAATGGACGGCCGGAATCTATCTCGGCGTCGCCGGCGGCGCCCTTGCGTTCATTCTGTGGGTAATGGCGCTGCAGCGCGCGAGCCCGACGCTCGTCGCGAACACAATGACCGTGAACCCGATCGCCGCCGCGCTCGTGGCGATTCCGCTCGTCGGCGAGCCGATCACCTGGAATCTGGTGATCGGCCTGATCGCGGTGTTTGCCGGAATTTGGATCGCAACGAGCGGAGCTGAGCGAAACAGCCCGCCTCATGATCACTAATGCGCGACTGGCCTCAGTCCCGCTTTGGTGATGGCCGGCGCGGCCTCGGCCGACGAGAGGAACTGCAGCAGCGCGACGCCTGCTTCCGCTTGGCGCGTATTGGCGGTCAATTCGCCGACGAAGTAGGTCGGCGGCTGCACCTCCGCGGGCACGGTGCCGACGAAATCGATGCCCGGCACGTGGATGAGCTCGGCCACCTGCTGGAAGCCGATCTCCGCCTCGCCACGCGCGACGACCGCGGCGACCGGTTCGCCCGACGGCGGCCCGCGCACCTTGCGCGACTTGCCCAGGACCTGATCGGCGACGCCGAGCTTCTTGAACCCAACGGTCGAAAGATAGGTGCCGCTGCTGCTGTCGGAGTAGGCGATGGACTTTGCGTTCAGCAGCGTCTGCCGCAGCTTGTCGATTGTGCTGATGTCCGGCTTCGGCTGGCCGGCCTTCACCACCATGCCGATGAACGATTCGCCGAGTGGAATCCGGCTGTCTGCGCGCGCGAGCTTGCGCGCATCGAGCATGTCGGCGCCATGGCCGTCCATGATGACGACGTCGGCATCCTCGCCGCGCGCAAGCCGCGTGGGGATCGCTTCCGGGGAATCCCCGAGCGAAGGCCCGCGTATGGTGATCAGGTGATGGCCGGTCGCCTTTTCGAACTGTGGCCCGAGCTGCTCGTAAACTTGGAAGAACCCCGCCGAGATCATGACCTTGATGTCGGCGGCGTGGGCGGGGACGAAACCGACGAGGAGCGTAAAGAGAAAGGCTAAGCGAAAGACGGAACGGAGCGGCATGAGGTACTCCCGGAAGGACGAGGCCGCAGCATGATCACTGCAATCTCGAGGAGCGTCTAGTGAGGGGTCGACGCGGTTCGCCGCGAGCCCCTACACGTCCACCTTCGGCGCGGCGATAAAGGCCTGCCCACATCAACTGTGCAGGCCGGGCGCCTCGTGGCCCGTGCGTGCCACATACTCGGTGTAGCCGCCGCCGTACTGGTGGACGCCCTCGGGCGTCAGCTCCAGCACGCGATTGGACAAAGCGGCGAGGAAGTGCCGGTCGTGCGAGACGAACAACATCGTGCCCTCGTAACTCGCGAGCGCCGCGACCAGCATCTCTTTGGTGGCCATATCCAGGTGGTTGGTGGGCTCGTCTAGAACCAGGAAATTCGGCGGGTCGTAAAGCATCTTCGCCATCACCAGCCGCGCCTTCTCGCCGCCCGACAGCACCCGGCATTTCTTTTCGACGTCGTCGCCGGAGAATCCGACGCAGCCGGCCAGCGTGCGCAGCGAGCCCTGGCCGGCTTGCGGGAACGAGTCCTCCAAAGACTGGAACACCGTGCGCTCGCCATCCAGCAGATCCATGGCGTGCTGCGCGAAATAGCCCATCTTCACGCTGCCGCCCACGGTCACCGTGCCATCGTCCGGTTCTGTGGCGCCGGCCACCAGCTTCAGGAGCGTGGACTTGCCGGCGCCGTTGACGCCCATGACACACCAGCGCTCCTTGCGGCGCACCGTGAAATCCAGCCCGTCATAGATGCTGCGGCTGCCATAGCCCTTTTGCACGTTCTTCAGGATCGCCACGTCGTCGCCGGAGCGCGGCGCTGGCGGAAAGTCGAATGCCACCGTCTGGCGGCGCCTGGGCGGCTCCACCCGTTCGATCTTGTCGAGCTTCTTCACTCGGCTCTGCACTTGCGCGGCGTGCGAGGCGCGCGCCTTGAAGCGTTCGATGAACCTGATCTCCTTGGCGAGCATCGCCTGCTGGCGTTCGAACTGCGCCTGCTGCTGCTTCTCGTTGAGCGCGCGTTGCTGCTCGTAAAATTCGTAGTCGCCCGAATATGTCGTCAGTCCGCCGCCGTCGATCTCGACGATCTTGGTGACGATGCGATTCATGAACTCGCGGTCGTGCGAGGTCATCAGCAGCAGGCCCTCATAACCCTTCAGAAACTGCTCGAGCCAGATCAGGCTCTCGAGGTCGAGATGGTTGCTCGGTTCGTCCAGCAGCATGGCGTCGGGACGCATCAGCAGAATGCGGGCGAGCGCCACGCGCATTTTCCAGCCGCCCGACAGGGCGCTGACGTCGCCATCCATCATCTCCTGACTGAAGCTGAGGCCCGCGAGCACTTCTCGCGCGCGGCCTTCCAGCGCATAGCCGTCGAGTTCCTGGAAGCGGTGCTGCACTTCGCCGTAACGCTCGATGATCGTGTCCATCTCGTCGGCGCGGTCCGGATCGGCCATGGCCGCTTCCAGCTCCTTGAGCTCGGCAGCGACTTCGCTCACGGGGCCGGCGCCTTCCATCACTTCGGCGACGGCGCTGCGTCCCGCCATTTCGCCGACGTCCTGGCTGAAGTAGCCGACGGTCACGCCGCGATCGACGGCAACCTGGCCTTCGTCGGGCGCGTCCTGACCCGTGATCAGCCGAAACAGCGTTGTCTTGCCGGCGCCGTTCGGGCCGACGAGGCCGACCTTTTCTCCTCTGTTGAGCGCCGCCGACGCCTCGATGAAGAGAAGGTGGTGGCCGTTCTGTTTGCTGATGCTGTCGAGGCGAATCATGCGGGCACGGGGTCGGGAAAACTTGCGGCGGCTTCATAGAGCGCCGCGCTCGCCTTACACATCCACCTTCAGCGCGGCGATGAACGCCTCCTGCGGGATGTCGACCTTGCCGTACTGGCGCATGCGCTTCTTGCCTTCTTTTTGCTTCTCCAGAAGCTTGCGCTTGCGGGTGGCGTCGCCGCCGTAGCATTTGGCGGTCACGTCCTTGCGGAATGCGCGCACGGTCTCGCGCGCGATCACCTTGCCGCCGATCGCCGCCTGGATCGGCACCTGGAACATGTGCGGGGGAATCAGTTCTTTCAATTTCTCCGCCATCGCGCGGCCGCGCGTCTCCGCGCGGGTGCGGTGGACCAGCATGGCGAGCGCGTCGACCGGCTCGCCGTTGACCAGCATCTGCAGTTTGACGAGATCGGCAGGCTTGTAGTCGGTCAGGTGATAGTCGAACGAGGCATAGCCGCGCGAGACCGACTTCAGCCGGTCGTAGAAGTCGAACACGACCTCGTTGAGCGGCAGGTCGTATTTCACCAGCGCGCGGTTGCCGACGTAGGTCAATTCCTTCTGCGAACCGCGCCGGTCCTGGCAGAGCTTGAGCACCGAGCCCAGATATTCGTCCGGCGTAAGGATCGTCGCCTCGATCCAGGGCTCCTGCATCTCCTCGATGTGGTTCGGATCCGGCATGTCGACCGGATTGTGGATTTCGAGCTGCTCGCCGTCGGTCTTGCTGATTTTGTAAATGACGGACGGGGCGGTCGCGATCAGGTCGAGGTTGAACTCGCGCGACAGCCGCTCCTGGATGATCTCGAGATGCAGCAGACCGAGGAAGCCGCAGCGGAAGCCGAAGCCGAGCGCCGCGGAAGTCTCCATCTCGTAGGTGAAGCTTGCGTCGTTGAGGCGCAATTTGCCCATTGCGGCGCGCAAATCCTCGAACTGCGCGGCGTCGACCGGAAACAGGCCGCAGAACACGACCGGGATCGCCGGGCGGAAGCCGGGGAGGGGATGCGCGACAGGCTTGCGGTCATCGGTGATCGTGTCGCCGACGCGCGTATCTGCGACTTCCTTGATCGAGGCGGTAAGCATGCCGATTTCGCCGGGACCGAGCTCGTCCACCATGGCGAGCTTGGGCGTGAACACGCCCGTACGGTCGACCTCGTAGGCCGCTCCGGTGCCCATCATGCGGATGCGCTGCCCCTTCTTGAGCACGCCGTCGACGATGCGCACCAGGACGACGACGCCGAGATAGACGTCGTACCAGCTATCGACCAGCAGCGCCTTCAGCGGCGCCTCGCGGTCGCCCTTCGGCGGCGGCAGCTTGGTGACGATCGCCTCCAGCACCGCCTCGATATTCAAGCCGGTCTTGGCCGAGATGCCGATGGCGTTCGAAGCGTCTAGGCCGATCACGTCCTCGATCTGCGCCTTCACCTTCTCCGGCTCGGCGGCCGGCAGGTCGATCTTGTTGAGGACGGGGACGATCTCGTGATTGTTGTCGATGGCCTGATAGACGTTGGCGAGCGTCTGCGCCTCGACCCCTTGCGAGGCGTCGACGACCAGCAGCGAGCCCTCGCAGGCCGCGAGCGAGCGGTTCACCTCATAGGCGAAGTCGACGTGGCCGGGCGTGTCGATGAGATTGAGGACGTAGTCCTTACCGTCCTGGGCGCGGTAGTTCAGCCGCACCGTTTGCGCCTTGATGGTGATGCCGCGCTCGCGCTCGATGTCCATAGAATCGAGCACCTGCTCCTTCCCCGCCATCTCGCGCGCGTCGAGGCCGCCGGTGAGCTGGATCAACCGGTCGGCGAGCGTGGATTTCCCGTGGTCGATGTGCGCGACGATGGAGAAATTGCGGATGTTTTGGATGGGAACGGCGCTCATGCGCGCGAGATAACACCGGGGGGTGCGCCTCACAAGCGGACGGGCCAATGGGGCACAGCCTCTCCCGATCATTCCCGCAAAACGGGAAACCCTTCCTTCCCCGGTTCCGCTGTGCGATAGCCCAACCTGTGAGCGAGAACCCCGTCCGGCTCCGCCTGCTGCAGCCGCTCGAGCGCCTGCGCGCTGCGCTGACCGATCCGGCGCGCGCCGACACGGCCGTGCTCGCCTGCCTGCTCGTCTATTGGCTCTTGTGGACGATCTACGGCACGGTCACCAAGACGCCGCAGGGCTACAACCCGGACATGACCGAGCTGATCGCGTGGTCGCGCGATCTCGCGCTCGGCTATCTCAAGCATCCGCCGCTCGCCGCGTGGATCACGGCCGCCTGGTTCGCCGTCTTTCCGCTTACCGAATTTTCCTACTACCTGCTGGCGATGGTCATGCCGGTTGCCGCGCTGTGGATCGCGTGGCGGCTGTTGGCCGATTATCTCGATCTCAATAAGCGCGTCTTCGGGCTGGCGCTGCTGACATTGGTGCCCTTTTTCAATTTCCATGCGCTGAAATACAACGTCAACACGGTGCTCATGCCGCTGTGGGCGGTGACGACATTGTGGTTTTTGCGCTCGTATCGCCTGCGCCACGCCGGTTACGCGGCGCTTGCCGGGTTAGGCGCCGCAGCATGCATGTATGGAAAGTACTGGTCGATCTTTCTGCTGGCGGGCCTTGTCATCGTCGCGCTGATTGATCGCCGGCGGTTCGCTTATTTCCGATCTCCGGCGCCCTGGATCACGATCGCGGTGGGCGCCGCCGCGCTTGCGCCGAACCTCGTCTGGCTCGCGCACAACGATTTCGCGCCGGTCGCCTACGCGCGCGCGGCACATCTGCCGAAGTCGTTCGCCGAGGTCGCATTGAGTGGGCTGACTTATCTCGCCGGCTCGATTGCATACATCGCCGTCCCGTTGATCGCCGTCGGGGTTGCCGCACGGCCTAGCGCGCGCACGCTCGCGGACATCGCATGGCCGGCCGACGACGACCGCCGGCTCGCCGCCGCGGCATTCTGGGCGCCGCTCTTACTGCCGATCGTCGGCGCGCTTGCCGGCGGAACGGAGATCACATCGCTGTGGTCGATGTCGGCATGGACGCTGCTGCCGGTGCTACTGTTGTCTTCACCACGGGTGCGGATCGGAATCGGCGACATGCAGCGCGTGCTCGCCCTCGCGTTGCTGTTGCCGTTTGTCGCCGCGGCGCTCTCGCCGGCAATTGCGCATTTCACTGCGAACGCAAGCAAGCCGGCGCAGTCCCAGCAGGCACTGCTCGCGGCACAGGTTGAGCGCGAATGGCATACGATCACGCCACAGCCTTTGCGCTTCGTCGGCGGCGAAATGGATCTTGCCTATGGCGTGATCACGTATGCCGCGGATCGGCCGCACGCGCTCCCAGGGCTTCGGCCGCCGTCCGCGGATGTACTCAAGCGCGACGGCATGGCAACGGTCTGTCGTGCTGAAGAGAGCGCCTGTGTCGCGCGTGCCAAAGCGCTGGCGCAGGCAGAGCCCACGAGCCGGATCGTGGAGAGCACGATTTTCCGTTCCGCTTCGGGGCACCAGACTGCGCCGCAGCGCTACACGATCGTGCTGGTGCCGCCACTGGGCTTGCCCCGCTGAGCCCGCTCAAACGGGAAGCGCTAAACGAAATGGCCGGGACAGGCCCGGCCATGACGGCGCATTTCTATTTAAATCGGTGAGGGGCAGCGCGCCTCAATACCGATAATGCTCGGCCTTGAACGGGCCCTGCACAGGCACGCCGATATAGTCGGCCTGGTCATTTCGCAGCTCGGTCAGCTTCACGCCGATTTTGGCGAGATGCAGCCGCGCGACCTTCTCGTCGAGCGTTTTCGGCAGCACGTAGACCTTCTTCTCGTACTTGCCCTGGTTCTGGAAAAGCTCGATCTGCGCGAGCGTCTGGTTGGTGAACGAGGCCGACATCACGAAGGACGGGTGCCCCATTGCGTTGCCGAGATTCACCAGCCGGCCTTCCGACAAGAGAATGATGCGGTGGCCGTCTGGGAATTCGATCTCGTCGACCTGCGGCTTGACGTTGTTCCACTTCAAG
>Ga0207805_1000170_pt1 | contig 9497 bp, 9 predicted proteins | sample LuqExpMetageno49_FD_187807 | JGI IMG/M metagenome (GOLD analysis project Ga0207805, IMG submission 187807) | Tropical forest soil microbial communities from Luquillo Experimental Forest, Puerto Rico - Sample 49 (SPAdes) | ecosystem: Environmental > Terrestrial > Soil > Tropical forest ... | reverse complement strand
AGCAGCGACAGGCCCGCCGGAAAGCCGACCGCGACGATCACCACCCGCACTGTCTGCACAATGGCGATAGCGCGCACATCAGCATCGAGCTCGACAGCCAAGCCCAGCACCTGCGAAAGGCCGCCGGGTGCTGCGGCCAAATAGGCGGTAAGGATGTCCCAGCCGTGTACGATGCGCAGATAGGCGGCGCCCGTGATGCTGATGGCGGCCATGGCAGCGAGCAGCATGGCGATACTGAGCGGATAGGCCGCGATGCCGTTCAACGTCGCCGGCGTCACGACGGCGCCGAGCGAAATGCCGATCAGTACCAACAGAACGCGAATCAGCAGCGTCGTCATCAGCATCGGGCGGCCGATCAGCGAAGCGGTGGCGACCGCCAGAATTGAGCCGGAAAGAAAGCCGGCGGGCATTCCCAAGAGGCCGAGGGTAAGTCCGCCGATAGTTGCAATGACCAGCGTTTCGCCGAGCTGGCGGGCGACGGTGCTCTCGATAACGGGACGTGCGGACAAGGGCTGGCGGCTTTCGCCGGGCCGGCACGATTCTCATCGGCGGCCCGTTAGTCGGCGATATGCCGCGCGGTTCTCTGCCCGTCAACGCAAGAACCTGGCGTCCGGCAGCTGTTCCGCCTGAGTAAGAAGGGGTAAATTCCTTCAACTGCCGGGAGTTTGCCCATTTTCGGAGGGCGCATGCTGCAAGGCTGGGTCGTCATCGCGGTCGCGCTTGGCTACATCGGGCTCCTATTCCTGGTGGCTAGCTACGGCGACCGCACGCGCGGCCTCGGCCGCGACGGCCGTACTCGGCTGCTGATCTATCCGCTATCACTGGCGATCTACTGCACCTCCTGGACGTTCTTCGGCTCCGTCGGCTCTGCCTCGCGCACCGGCTACGAGTTCCTCACCATCTATATCGGCCCAGTGCTGATGATCGGTCTGTTCTCGCCGCTGCTGGTGCGCATCGTGCGCCTGGCCAAAACACAGAACATCACCTCGATCGCCGACTTCATTGCCGCGCGCTACGGCAAGGGCCAGGCGGTGGCAGCGACCGTCGCGCTCATCGCCATCGTCGGCACCGTGCCTTACATCGCGCTGCAACTTAAAGCGGTGTCGGCCTCGCTCGAAACCATCCTGTCGCATCTCAATGCGGGCAGCGGCGGCATGCGTCCGCTATTCGGCGACATCTCCTTGTTCGTGGCGTTGGCAATGGCGATGTTCGCGGTGCTGTTCGGCACTCGCCATATCGATGCCACCGAGCACCAGGATGGCCTGATGCTGGCGATCGCCACTGAGTCGATCGTCAAGCTGTTCGCGTTTCTGGCGGTCGGCATCTTCGTCACCTTCTGGATGTATGGAGGGCCTAGCGCGCTTATCGAGGCGGCGATGCAGAAGCCGCAGACCGCCGACATCTTCACGCGCGAGCCGCCACTGGAAACCCTACTGGCGACCACGCTTCTATCGTTCGTCGCCATCATTCTGCTGCCGCGGCAATTCCATGTCGCGGTGGTAGAGAACAACAATGAAGGCGAGATCAAGCGCGCCGCGTGGCTGTTTCCGCTCTATCTGTTGGCGATCAACCTGTTTGTTGTCCCCATCGCGCTGGCCGGTCTGTTGACCTTCCCGACCGGCGCGGTCGACAGCGACATGTTCGTGCTGGCGCTGCCGCTGCAGGCCGGTTCAGATGTTCTCACCATCGCCGCGTTCGTCGGTGGGCTATCGGCCGCGACTGCCATGGTGATTGTGGAGACGGTGGCGCTGTCGATCATGGTGTCGAACGACATCGTGATGCCACTCGTGCTGCAGCGGCGCGAGGCTTTTGGCCGTCGCGAGAACGTCGGCTCCCTGCTGCTCATCGTCCGGCGGCTGGCGATCTTCGCCATCCTGCTGCTTGCCTATATGTATTATCGCACCGCCGGCGACGCACAGCTCGCCTCCATTGGCCTGCTCTCGTTCGCGGCGGTCGCGCAGCTCGCACCGGCCTTTTTCGGCGGCTTGTGCTGGCGGCGGGCCACCGCAAGCGGCGCCATCGTCGGCATGAGCGCTGGGGTCTTGATGTGGGCTTACACGCTGTTGCTGCCGAGCTTTGCCGACATCGGCATCGTTGGCCAGTACATCCTGACCGACGGCCCCTGGCATATGGCCGCGCTGCGGCCGCAGAACCTGTTTGGACTGAGCCTGCCGCCGCTGGTGCACGGCGTTCTATGGAGCCTGACGGCCAACTTCATCTGCTATGCCGGATTCTCCTGGTGGCGCACGCCCACGCCGATCGAGCGGCTGCAGGCCAATTTGTTCGTGCCCTCGGATCTCGCACCGATCACGCCGACCTTCCGGCTTTGGCGCTCCTCAGTGACTGTGGAGGAACTGACCGGCACGGTGGCACGCTATCTGGGTGAAGGACGCACGCGCACCGCGTTTGAGAGCTTTGCTGGAATGTACCGCATCAGCCTCGAACCCAAGGACGAAGCCGATTTCCGCATGGTGCGGCACGCCGAGCATATCCTGGCGTCGGCGATCGGCGCGGCATCGTCGAGGCTCGTGCTGTCGTTGCTGTTGCGCAAGCGCACGGTCTCGACCAAGGCCGCCTTAAAGCTGCTCGACGACGCCAACGCGGCGATCCAGTACAACCGCGAAATCCTGCAGACGGCGCTCGATCACGTGCGCCAGGGCATCGCGGTGTTCGACAAGGAGGTGCGGCTGATCTGCTGGAACCGGCAGTTCGGCGAAATCCTCGATTTGCCGCCCAATCTATTGCGAGTCGGCAGCGGGCTTGCCGATATTCTCTACTTCAATGCCCGGCGGAGCGATGCGCCGCTCAACAAAATCGACGATTTCGTGCAGACGCAGATCGAGCGCTACGTGTCCGGCTGCGAGCCGTTCCTCGAACGCTTCGCCGAGCCGGGCAAGGTGATTGAGGTCCGTGCCAACCATATGCCCGATGGCGGCATCGTCACTACTTTCACTGACATCACCGCCAGTGTCGAAGCGGCGCAGGCGCTGGAGCGCGCCAACGAGACGCTCGAGCGCCGCGTGCGCGAGCGCACCGAGGAGCTCACGCGCCTGAACGTCGCGCTGGAGCTTGCCAAGGGCGAGGCCGACGAAGCCAACCTGTCGAAAACCAAATTCATCGCCGCCGCCAGCCATGACATCTTGCAACCGCTCAATGCGGCACGGCTCTACGTCACGAGCCTGATCGAGCGCCAGGGCGGCCGCGGCGACGGCCGGCTGATCGACAATATCGACGCTTCACTCGAGGCGGTGGAGGAGATCCTCAACGCACTGCTCGATATCTCGCGGCTCGACACCGGAGCGATGCGTCCGGAATTCGCGAGCTTCCGCATCGACGACCTGATGCGCCAGATCGAGCTGGAATTCGCTCCACTCGCCGGCGCCAAGGATATCGACCTTGCCTTTGTGGCCTGTTCGCTGGTGGTGCGTTCCGACCGCCGGCTGCTGCGCCGGCTGGTGCAGAATCTCGTGTCGAACGCTATCAAGTACACACCGGTGGGCCGGGTGCTGGTCGGCTGCCGACGACGCGGTGATCGCTTGCGCATCGAGGTTTACGACACCGGCGTCGGCATTCCGGAATCGCAGCAGCGCGACATCTTCGTCGAATTCCACCGGCTCGATCAGGGCGCCCGTATCGCGCGCGGCTTGGGTCTCGGATTGTCGATCGTCGAGCGCGTGGCGCGGCTACTCGGCTGCGACATCGAGGTTGACTCGGTTGTCGGCCGCGGCTCGCGTTTTGCGGTGAGCGTGCCGCTGTCGAACGCTGTGGCGATCGATCTACCGGCGCGCGACGAAATCCGGGTCGATCCGAGCCAACTCATCGGCATCACCGCGCTGTGCATTGACAACGAGCCGTCGGTGCTCGACGGCATGGAAACCCTCCTGCGCGGCTGGGGCTGCGGCGTAATCAAAGCGCCTGATCTTGCCCTTGCGCTGGCCTCGGTCGCGGAGAGTTCCCTCATGCCAAACGGGCTGTTGGTCGATTATCATCTCGACCACGGCAACGGCATCGAGGCAATCAGGACGCTCCGCCGCGCCTGCGGCGGTCTGCCCGCGATCCTGATCACCGCCGACCGCACGCCCGCCGTGCGCGAACAAGCGCGCGCGGAAGGCATCCAAGTGCTGCACAAGCCGCTCAAGCCGGCCGCGCTGCGCGCGCTCCTGGCACAATGGCGCGTGCTGCGGGTAGCCGCAGCAGAGTAGCCTAGCCTTTCGTCGCCGCGCCTTGCGGCCACTGGCCGGTCTCAATCTTGGCGGCGGCAATCACCGCCTGGGTGCGGCTTTCCACGCCAAGCTTCTGCAGGATGGCCGAGACGTGCGCTTTCACCGTCGCCTCGGAGACGCCGAGCTGATAGGCGATCTGCTTGTTAAGTAGCCCCTCCGAAAGCATCATCAGCACGCGCACTTGTTGCGGCGTCAGCGTCGCCATGCGTGCCATCAATTCGGCGGTCTCGGTGTCGGAGCCGGCGGTGAGATCGACGTCGGGCGGCGTCCACACGCCGCCGTCAAGGATGCGTGAGATCGCCGCGCGCATCGCCTCGGTGCCGAGTGTTTTCGGGATGAAGCCGGAAGCGCCGAACTCCATGCAGCGGCGGATCGCGGCCGCGTCATCATTGGCCGATACCACGATCACCGGAACACTCGGATACTGTGCGCGCAAATACATCAGGCCGGAGAAGCCGCGCGCCCCCGGCATAGCGAGATCGAGGAGCACAAGGTCAATCTCGCTGGCGCCCCGCTCGAGCAGGTCGGTCACCTCGTTGAAGGTTCCGGCTTCCGCAATATCCACACGTTCGAACAGACCAGCGACCGCCTCGCGCAATGCGCCGCGGAACAAAGGGTGGTCGTCGGCAATCACCAGCCGGTAATGCGAAGCATCGTTCAACCGAAAAGACCTCTCAACGGCGGTTTCGTGAATGCGTATATATAATGCGTCGCCGCATTGTCCTGCATCAATAGTTGTTCAGGCCCCATTGCGGCTGCCAATGAACTGCAAGACCACCTCGCGGCTATGTGGCTGACGCCGGTGTTCAAGCAGATAAATGCCCTGCCAGGTGCCGAGCGCAAGCTCGGAGCGGATCACCGGCACGTGTAGCGAGACGCCGTTGAGCATCGCCTTTACATGCGCCGGCATATCGTCGGGACCTTCGACGTCGTGGATCCAGGGTGCGTCTTCCGGCGCCAGCCGGTCGAGCGCGGAGATGAGGTCGGTTTGCACGTCAGGATCGGCGTTCTCTTGGATGGTGAGCGAAGCCGAGGTGTGGCGCAGAAAGATCTGCAGCGTCCCTGCCTCGGCGCCGATTTGCTTCAGGAAGTTCAGCGTCTGCTCGGTGATGTCGGTGAAGCCGGCGCCGACCGTCTCGACGTGCAGCGTCGCGGTCGCGATTAATTGCGGCGTAACTTTGGTAATTGCTGACAAATGGGCCGTCACGTTGCGTGCACGGCGCGGGGCCGCATCAGCCCTTGCGCATCATGTCCTTCTGGAAGTTGATGATCATCTCGACCAGCCGCCGCCAAGCGTTCTCCAAGGCGACGCGGGCCCGCGTCAAGTCCTCGCGCAAGGAAGCCGCGTCCTCGCTGTGCTTGGTTGGCGGCGTTAGGTCGACTGGCGGACGCGGAGGCGGCGGCTCGCGTAAGGTGGCGAGCTCCTGCTTCAGGTGCGCCACTTCGTCCTGCAGTCGCGCGATCTCCTTCTCTAGCGCGGCGCGATCTTCCGGCACCGCCTCACAGGCCCAGCCGACGGTGTGCGCGCGGCAGAAGGCGACCTGGCCGCTTACACTGTCGAGGCGCAGGAACCCGTCATCGACGTGATTGAAGGTATAGCGGCTCGGTGGATTGGCCTGGGTGGTCTCATCGGCTGCCGCCGGCAACGCCAAACAGGTGAGCATGGCCGCGATGGTCACGTTCCGCATGGTGTTGTCCTCCTGTTCCGACACTGGGCGCAGCAGACTACCACCCGCGCAGGCGCCGCGCCGACTCTTTGTCGCTTATCGCCGTGCACGCACCGGCTTTGAAACTTCGCGAAAGATTTATACTTTAGCACCTGATCTCAAACACTTATCGTCTGTGCCAGTTCCTTGACTCGGCAAAACCCGATCAAGTATGGTCCGCGCGGCTTTTCGGGCGGCGGGGGAACTGCGAGGCGTTTAAATCGGAGCGAGTCGAAAGCATGGCTGACGGCACGCACGGACCAGGCGATCGCAAAGACCCACCGGACGACGAGGCACAACTCTCTGCGAGGCTCCAGCGTCTCGGCGAACGACTCGGCAATGCGAGCCGAGCATCCGAAAACGCGACCAGCCCTCGTCAGACCGCCGACATGTCGGCGTTCGCCCGTGGTTTCCGGCTTTCGACCGAGCTGGTGGCGGGCGTGGTCGTGGGCGCACTGATCGGCTGGCTACTCGACCGCTGGCTGGGCATATCGCCGTGGGGGCTGATTGTGTTTCTTCTGTTCGGCTTCGCGGCCGGCGTTCTGAACGTGATGCGTGCGGCAGGGGTCGTTCGCGACAGGCAACTATGACCGATTAAAATCATGGCCGTCGACCCAATTGAGCAATTTCAGATCCACAATTTGTTTCCGGTCGCTACGGTCGGTCACACCGAGATCTTCTTCACGAATTCCGCCGCTTTCATGTTGGCCGCGGTCGCCGGTATCACCGCCTTCCTGTTGATCGGCACCACCAAGCGCAGCCTAGTGCCGACGCGCCTGCAGTCGGCCGCCGAGTTGGCCTATGAATTCGTCGCCACGACGTTGCGCGGCACCGCCGGCTCGGAAGGCATGAAGTTCTTCCCCTTTATTTTCACACTGTTCATGTTCATCCTGACGGTGAACATGATCGGTCTCATCCCCTACACCTTCACCGTTACCAGCCACATCATTATCACCGCAGCGCTGGCGATAACCGTGTTTCTGACGGTGTTTGTCTATGGCCTCGTCCGCCACGGCCTGCACTTCTTCAATCTGTTCGTGCCGAAGGGTGTGCCAATCTACATCCTGCCACTGATCGTGTTTATCGAAGTTCTGTCCTTCATATCGCGACCGATCTCGCACAGCGTGCGTCTGTTCGCCAACATGCTGGCCGGCCACATCACGCTGCAGGTGTTCGCCGGCTTCATCATCCTGATGGGCACCGGGCTCGGCGCCATCGGCTGGGCCGCCAGCGTGCTGCCGTTCGCGCTGGTCGTCATTCTTTTCGCGCTCGAGACTCTGGTCGCGTTCCTGCAGGCCTACGTCTTCGCCATCCTTACCTGCATCTACCTCAACGATGCGATTCACCCGGGCCACTAAAAGGCCCGCCAAGGCTAGAAAAGGAGTGGGTTATGGATCCAGTGGCAGCGAAATACATAGGTGCGGGCATCGCCTGTATCGGCATGGGTGGCGCCGGCGTCGGCGTGGGCATTATCTTCGGTAACTATCTCGCGGCAGCGCTTCGTAATCCTTCCGCCGCACAGGGCCAGTTCGGCAACTTGATCTTCGGCTTTGCTATTACCGAAGCGCTCGGCATCTTTTCGCTGTTAATCGCGCTGTTGCTTTTGTTCGCGCTGTAAGACGCGCAACCGGCTGACAATGGCTGAGCAGGCACATAAGGCGACTACGGAGCAGCCGCCGACGAGTGAGCACGGCGGCAGTTTTCCGCCGTTCCAGTCGCAGACCTTCCCTTCGCAACTGGTCTGGCTGGTGATCGCCTTCGTACTGCTTTACGTCCTAATGGCGAAGCTAGCTCTCCCGCGCGTCGCCTCAATCATTGAAAGCCGGCAAAAGCACATCGACGAGGACATCGCCGAAGCCAACAAGCTCAAGCAGCAGGCGGATGAAGCGGTGGCGGACTACGAAAAAGCGCTCGCCGATGCCCGCGCCCGCGCGCAATCGATCGCCAACGAGACCCGCGAACGCCATGAGGCGGCGGCCGACGCCACGCGCAAGCAGCTTGAGGATGAGCTCAACACGAAGCTCGCAGACGCGGAAAAGTCGATCGCAGCCACCAAGCAGGCCGCCATGACCAATGTGCGTTCGATCGCCGAGGAGATCGCGCGCGCCATTATCGAGCGGCTATCAGGCTCCGCGCCCAACGACAAGGCGGTCGCTGATGCAGTCGCCGGCGCCTTGAAACGGTGAGCACCATGGAACTGCTGCATGAAACCGAATTTTGGGTGGCGCTGGCCTTCATCTTGTTCGTGGCCGGGCTTGGCTACATCGGCGTGCATCGCATGATCGCCAAATCGCTTGACGAGCGTGCTGGCCGCATCAAGGCCGAGCTCGACGAGGCCAAGAAGCTTAAAGACGAAGCCGTCGCGCTGCTTGCTGACTATCAGCGCAAGCGCGACGAGGCCGAGAATGAGGCGCAGGAAATTATCGCCGGCGCCAAGGCCGAAGCCGAGCGGCTCGCCGCCGAGGCCAAGGCCAAGATAGAGGAATTCGTCGCCCGCCGCACCAAGATGGCGGAAACCAAGATCGCCCAGGCCGAGGCGCAGGCCGCCGCCGACGTGCGGAGTACCGCCGCCGAAGCCGCGGTCGCCGCCGCCGCCACCGTGCTCGCCCAGGAAACCAGAGGCAAAGCCGCCGCCGACCTGATCGCCAAAGGCATCGAGGACGTGCGGAAAAAGCTGAATTAGCAGGTGCTTTTCGTCCGGCCGCCCCCTCGCTGCCATCGTCCTTTTCCCCACTATTCAATGCGATCCCGTTTGGTCGGTTTTTGCTTCGCATTGTGTGCTGCATCGCGTGGAGGCGGTCGCGACGAGGGCAGGCCTCGAGGTACCTCGCGGTCTTTTTCGATTCCAACAGCGTCCACACCGGCGCGCAGCTCGCCATTGACCTGCGGGAGTCCGTTGTGCGCCGTCATCGTTGACATGCTGGCGCGCTTAAGGGCAGATCATCGCGCGGCTGGTAATTAGCTCTGCCTTGGCTTGGCAATGGTACGCGGCTTTGCCGGTTTTTTCTTCACCGGCGGCTTCTTCTCCGGCTGTGCGCCCAAGGGGTCAAAGCCGACATAGACCACGTAGCGGTCGATCAGGGCCAGCGGCTGCGGCAGCGGAAAGCTGATGTCCGAATCGACGTGGGTGAAAGTGACGCGATCAATCGCGCTGTTGATTGTCACCGTCTCGCGGCCGAATTTCGATGTGATCGTCTTCGGCTCGACGCCTTCCTGCACCACAGCGATGCGTATCGGCACATCAACAGTGCCGGGCCCGCCGGCAGGTCCCGTAATGACGCGTCCTTCGATGCCAACCTTCATAGTCATAATACCGGCATTGATGTGACATTCGCGCGCGGTACGCAGGATCGACCCTTGAAAGCGAATATCGAGCGCGGCCGGCTCGCCTTGGCCCGGCTTGCTACCGACTATCAAGGTCGAAGCGCCGGTGCGTACTTGCACACCCGGGCAATTGACGTCGTCGTCGGAAACATTGGTGCCGGCGGCATCGGGCGTATTCTTGGTCGCCTTTGAAGATGTGCTGAAGAAATCGAGTGCCGAGGTCTTGAAGATATCGGTGCTGCCG
>Ga0207805_1000169_pt1 | contig 9499 bp, 8 predicted proteins | sample LuqExpMetageno49_FD_187807 | JGI IMG/M metagenome (GOLD analysis project Ga0207805, IMG submission 187807) | Tropical forest soil microbial communities from Luquillo Experimental Forest, Puerto Rico - Sample 49 (SPAdes) | ecosystem: Environmental > Terrestrial > Soil > Tropical forest ... | reverse complement strand
CGCTGTCGGAAGAAGAGTTGAAGAAGAGCCGCTGCGATTTCGGCGCCGAGATCGCCGCGCATCCGCTCGATGACCAGTATCACCGCGACCGCTCGCCAGTGTGGTCGAAAGTGACGGTGCCGGTCTTCTCCGCCGCCAATTGGGGCGGTCAGGGTCTGCATCCGCGCGGCAATTTCGAGGGATTCGTGCGCGCGGCGTCCAAACAGAAATGGTTGGAGGCACACGGCATCGAGCACTGGACGCATTTCTACACGGACTACGGACGCGAGCAGCAGCTCAAGTTCTTCGACACTTTCCTGCACGGAAAGGATACCGGCTGGTCGAAGCAGCCGCGCGTGCTGTTGCAGGTGCGCCATCCTGGCGAGAAGTTCGTCGGCCGCGCCGAGAACGAATGGCCGCTCAAGCGCACGAAATGGACCAAGTTCTATCTCGATCCCGCGACCATGACGCTCGGGAGCAAGAAACCGGCGAAGGGCGGCAAGCTCTCTTTCGCGGTGATGGGCGACGGCTTCACCTTCCTCACGCCGCCGCTGAAGGAGGAGACCGAGATCACCGGCCCCAGCGCGCTGAAGCTTTTTGCGTCGTCGTCGACGGCAGACGCCGACTTCTTCATCGTGCTGCGCGTCTTCACCGGCGACATGAAGGAAGTCGTCTTCCAGGGCGCGATCGATCCGCACACGCCGGTGGCGCAGGGCTGGCTCCGCGCCTCGCACCGCAAACTCGACAAGAAACTGTCGACGCCGTACCGGCCGTACCATACGCATGACGAAAAGCAGCCGCTAAAAAAAGGTCAGGTTGCCGAACTCGATATCGAAATCTGGCCGACATCGATCGTCGTGCCCGCGGGCTATCGCATCGGCCTGTCCGTGCGCGGCAAGGACTACGTCTACCCGGGCGGCAGCGGGGGCAAGCTGTCGAATTTCAAGAACGAGCTCACCGGCTGCGGGCCGTTCCTGCACGACGATCCGCGCGACCGTCCGCCCGAACTGTTCGACGGTACCACGACGCTGCACTTCAGCGCGGGCAAAGCGCCCTACGTGCTGCTGCCGCTCATTCCGCCGAAAGGAGGCCGCGCTAAACACGCCCGCTGATACTTCTGTACGGCAGCGCAGGATAACATGCGACGCTTCGCTCGCCTTTCCAGGGCTTTACATCAGACGCGCCCTTGGCGGATGATGTGGGGGAAACAGAAACAGCGTATGCATCCAAGATGCACGCGCCTAAATATGTAATGGCCGTTAAAGGCCGCGCTGGACAAAAGCCCGCTCGGGCATAGGGAGGACTGCCAATGACACGCAAGATCTCTCGCCGCACTATGCTGGCGGGCACAGCGGCGGGCGCCGCGGCTGCGGCCTTCAAATTCCCGACGCCGGCGATCGCGCAGAACGCGCCGTTCAAGCTCGGCCTGCTCACCGTGAAGACCGGCCCCCTCGCGCAGGGCGGCATCCAGATGGAGCAGGGCATCGTCACGTACCTGAAGGAGAAGAACTACACCTTTGCCGGCCGCAAGGTGGACTTCATCTCCGCGGATTCGGGCGGCAACCCGGCGGGCGCGAAGACGAAGGCACAAGAACTGATCGAGCGCGACAAGGTCGACAGCATCGTAGGACCGCTCGCCGCTTTCGAACTGCTGGCGATCACCGATTACATCGCGCAGCAGAAGACGCCGCTCTTGAGCCTCGCCGCGGCAGAAGACATGACGCAGCGCCGGCCGAACCCGTATTTCGTCCGCGCGTCCGCGACGTCCTCGCAGGCCATGCATCCGATGGCGGATTATGCGGCCAAAGAACTGAAGCTGAAGAACGTCATCACCATCTCGGAAGACTTCGCCTTCGGCTACGAGCAGATGGGCGGCTTCCAACAGACCTTCGAAGAGAATGGCGGGAAGATCCTGAAGAAGCTGTGGCCGCCGATCGTCACGCCGGATTACACGCCCTACCTCGCCCAGATCGCGGATTGTGACGGCGTGTGCCAGGGCTTCGCCGGCTCGAACCCGCTGCGTTTCATGAAGCAGTACGTCGCCGCGGGCCTGAAGTACCCAGTAGTGAGCGGCGAAACCGGCGGCGACGACGCGCTGATGCATTCGTTCGGCGACGAGGCGATCGGCATGTACAGTTGCTGCCCCTATACGCTCGACCTTCAGAACGAGAGCAACAAGCGTTTCGTGGCCGCAATGCAGAAGGACTACAAGGTCGATCCGGGCTTCTATGCGGCCGGCCTCTACATCAATGGCATGGTGGTCGAAGCGGCGCTGGAGAAGACCGGCGGCAAGTCGGACAACAAAGAAGAATTGATCAAGGCGATGCGATCGGTGTCGCTCACCGATACACCACGTGGGCCGATCAAATTCGACCACTTCGGCAACGTGATCGGCAACTTCTACGTCCGCAAGGTCGAGAAGGCCAACGGCAAGATGATGAACAAGACGGTGAAGACGTATGAGAACGTTAGCCAGTTCTGGAACTACGACGAGAAGAAGTTCTTGTCGCAACCCGTCTACTCGCGCGACTATCCGCCGCTGAAGTCGTAAACGCTCTGTCTTCTCCGCGGGCGCCCGAAACGGCGCCCGCTCTCTATCCAGCGCCCACGCGAGAACAACCCGGCGATGAGTTTCTATCTGGTGCTGACGGTGAACAGCATCACCTTCGGGGGATTGCTGTTTCTGCTGTCGTCCGGCTTTTCGCTGATCTTCGGGTTGATGCGTATCCCAAACCTGACGCACGGCTCGCTGTTCATGCTCGGCGCCTATGTCGGCGCGACCTTCGTGGTCGGCATGCTCGGCGCAAAAATGAATTTTTGGCTCGCGGCTCTGCTTGCGACGATCGCGATCGCCCTGACGGGCGCATTCATCGAAAGGTTCCTGCTGCGCCGCCTGCCGGGCAACGAGCTTGCGCAGGTGCTGGTGACGCTAGGCCTGTCTTTCATCGCGGCCGACTTCAGCCTGATGGTCTGGGGTGGCGACCCGCTCACCGTCGCGACACCCGAAGGCCTCGAGGGCTTCGCGCGCATGGGCTCGCTCGTGTTCGCGCTCTATCGCCTCGCCATCATCGTCATTGCGGCGGTGGTGGCGATTGCTTTGTGGCTGCTGCTAGAGCGCACGCGCCTCGGCGCGATGATCCGCGCCGGCGTGGACGATCCGGAAATGGCGCGCGTAGTGGGCATCCGCGTGTCGCAACTGTTCACCATCGTGTTCGCGCTGGGCGCGGGCCTCGCCGGGTTCGCCGGCATCATCGGAGCCCCGATCCTGTCGGTCTACCCGGGCCTCGATCAGGACATGCTGCCGCTCGCGCTCGTCGTCGTGATCCTCGGCGGCTCGGGCAGCCTGCTCGGCTCTTTCGTCGGCAGCATCGTGATCGGCTTCATCTATAATTTCGGGCAGGCGCTGCTGCCCGAGCTCGCTTATTTCGTCCTCTTCCTGCCCATGCTGCTGGTGCTGCTGCTCCGGCCGCAGGGCTTGTTCGGCAGGCACGTCCCGTGACGACTCGCAGTATCGCCCTCGTTGTTGCGCTCGGACTGCTCATCGCAGTGCCGTACTGGATGCCCGGCGTCTATTACGTGAACGTCGCGAGCCAGATCCTGCTTTATGCAATCTTCGCGCTCGGACTGAATATCCTCGCAGGCTATGCGGGTTTGGTCTCACTGGGCCACGCCGGTCTGTTCGGGATTGCGGCGTACGTCGCCAGTTATTCATTGCAGCACGGCTTCGGCCACGGTGCTTCGATCATCTTCGCGATAGCGATCGGCATGCTGTCGATGGCGCTGTTTGCGCTCCTCTCGCTGCGCTCGAGCGGTATCGGCTTCATCATGATCACCTTGGCGCTCGGCCAAATCCTGTGGGGTCTCGCCTATCGCTGGATCAGCATCACAGGCGGTGACAATGGCATCAACGTGCCGAACCGTCCCGAACTGTTCGGCTTCTCGCTCGCAGATGCGAATACGTTCTATTACGTGACGATGGTGATCTTCCTGATCTGCATCGGGATGGTTGCGATCTTCACCCGCTCGCCGCTCGGCGCCGCATTGATGGGGACGCGCGACCAGCCGCGTCGCATGAATGCGCTCGGCTATCACGTTTGGGCGATCCGCTTCTGGGCGTGCATGTTCTCCGGGTTACTCACCGCAATCTCCGGCATCCTGTTCGTCTACTATACGCAGTTCATCAGCCCGCAGACTTTGGCGCTAACGGCGTCGGCTGAAGTGCTGCTCATGGTCATCGCCGGCGGCGCCGGCACGCTGTTCGGACCTGTCGTGGGCGCGATTCTGGTCGTGGTGGTGAAGAGCGTCGTCAGCGGCTTCATCGAGCGCTGGAACATGCTGCTCGGCTTCATCTTCGTCGCCATCGTGATCTTCATGCCTGAAGGTCTCGTGCCGGGCACGACTCGCCTATGGCGGCTCGCCTTCAGCCGCCAAGCCAAGAGAACCGCCGGCGTCACGGAGGCAGCCCCATGAGCGCCCTCACCGTCTCCGGCTTACGCAAATCCTTCGGCGGCCTGCACGTCACCCGTGATGTGAACCTCGATATCCAACCCGGCGAGCGGCGGCTGATCATCGGCCCAAATGGCGCCGGCAAGACGACCTTGTTCAATTTGATCACCGGCGAGATCACGCCGGACGCCGGGTCGATCCAACTGCTGGGCACCGACATCACGCGCGTGCCGAGCCGCCGTCGCCCCCACCTCGGCATGGCGCGCACCTACCAGATCATCACACTGTTTCCGAAAGACTCGATCCTGCACAACGTCTCGCTCGCGCTCGTCGGTCTGTCCCCACTGCGCTGGAACTGCTTCATCGATATGAAGCGCCAAGGCCACATCGTCGAGCACGCCCGCGCGGCGCTCAAGCAGGTCGGCCTCGATCAGATCGCAGAGCGGCCGCTGGCACAGACGTCCTACGGCGAGCGCCGACGCGTCGAAATCGCGATGGCGCTGGCGCAGAGGCCCAAGGTACTGCTGCTCGACGAACCTTTCGCAGGCCTGTCCATCGATGAGCGCCGCGACGTGCATCAGTGCCTGATGGCGATCCCGCGCGACGTCACCATGGTGATGATCGAGCATAATATGGACGTCGCGCTCGAATTCGCCGAGCGCATCACGCTGTTGCATTTCGGCGAGGTGATCGTCGAAGGCACGCGGTCCGAGGTGGTCGACGATCCGCGCACCCGGGAGGTCTATCTTGGCCACTAGCGCGCTGCGGCTCGAGCACATCCAGGCCTATTACGGCGACAGCCACGTGCTGCAGGACGTCTCGTTCGAACTTGGCGAGGCGCGCATGCTCGGCCTCCTGGGCCGGAATGGCGCAGGCAAATCCACCTGCATGAACGTCGCCGTTGGCCTGCTGCCGCCGCGGCAGGGCCGGGTATCCGTCTTCGGCGAGAACGTCACCGGCAAGTCGCCGGAGAACGTCGCCGCCTGGGGCGTCGCTCTGGTGCCGCAGGGCCGTCGCATCTTCAAAAGCCTGACCGTCAAGGAAAATCTTGAAGTCGCGGCCAAGCCGCCCGTCGACGGCAAGCATGCGCTCTGGAGCCTCGAGACGGTGTTCGCGATGTTTCCGCGGCTGAAGGAACGCGCGAGCCAGATGGCCGCGCATCTCTCGGGCGGCGAGCAGCAGATGCTAGCGATCGGCCGCGCACTGATGGGCAATCCGCGCGTGCTGTTGATGGACGAGCCGTCGGAAGGCCTCGCGCCGCAGATCGTGCACGAGGTGATGGAGACAATCCGCAAGCTGAAATCGAGCGGATTGTCGATCGTGCTGGTCGAGCAGAACCCGAACCTCGTATTCGACGTCGCCGACGACATCATCATTCTGAACACCGGCCGTGTCGCGGTCGTGTCCGATCCGCCGGCGCTAAAGAAAAACGATGCGCTGCTGCGGCAGCATCTGGGAGTGTTTTAGGAGAGGCCGTCGTCCCCGTCCCCACCTTCGCGGGGATAAACTCCGGCGGGCGCAAAGCTTGCCGCTTAACAGCGAGAAAGACAGTAATTACTGGATCGTCCGCCTTTGCGGAGGATGACAAGCGAGAGGATCAGAATGCCGGAGATCTGGAACAAATATGACAACACCGCCGCGCGCAAGCACGGCACGCCGGGCCGCGAGCGCCGTCCGAAGTCGACGACCATCGACGCGCATTGTCATGTCGCCGTGCCGCACGTCGGCGAGATCGTGACGCCGCATCTCAAGCAATCGACCGATCCCCTGGTTGCGCAGTCGGCGCAGGAGACGCAGGCGCTGATGGCGAAACAGGCGGCCGACCTCCGCACCCGCATCAGCACGACCGACGAGCGATTCGCTGCGATGGACGACATGGGCGTCGACATGCAGCTTGTCGCGCCGGCGCCGCCCCAGATCTTTTACAATCTGCCGCTCGACGTCGGCGTGGAAGCGGCGCGCGCGCTCAACGAGGGCATCGCCGAATATGCCGGCCGGCACACGGACCGGCTGATTGCGCTCGGCGGCGTGCCGATGCAGGACGGCAACGAGGCGGCCAAGGAACTCGAGCGCGCCGTGAAGCAGCTCGGCTTCAAGGGCGTCGAGATTCTCACCAATGTGAATGGCAAGGAGCTTTCCGATCCGGCTTTTGCCGCGTTTTGGAAAAAGGCCGAGGAGCTCGGCGCGCTGGTGATGATTCACCCGACCGGATTCACCCAGCCGCAGCGTTTCGGGCGCTTCTATTTCAACAACGTGATAGGCAACCCGCTCGATACGACGGTGGCTCTGCACTACCTGATTTTCGACGGCGTACTGGAGCGGCATCCGAAACTTAAAATTCTCGCGGTGCACGGCGGCGGTTTCCTCGGTGCCTATTCGGGCCGCATTGATCACGCCTGGGGAGCGCGGTCCGATGCCAACGGCGGTCTGCTGAAACCGCCGACGGAGTATCTGAAACGGATTTATTTCGACACCGTCGTTTTCACGCCGCTGCAGCTGGAAGCGCTGGTGAAGACCTTCGGAATCGATCACGTCATCATGGGCACCGATTATCCGTACGACATGCTGGAGTACGACCCAATCGGCCACATCAATTCGGTCGAATCTTTCGACGACTCCACTCGCGCGGCGCTCGCCGGCGGGAATTTGAAGAAGTTGTTGGGGATGTGAGCTAGGTAATCACGCATACAAAAAATCCAGCGTCGCGGTTTCCGACAGCACCGCGGCGTCGGTCGAATGCCGCCCCGCCCGTTCCTGCTCGGCCTGTGTGCGCGAGGCCTGCAGGTAGGCGCCAAGATGGCGCGCGCGCTCGATGATGCGGTGGTTCTCGGCCAACCGAGCCGCCTCGAACCGCTCCAAGGCCGCGGGCACGCCCGCTTCGCTCAACAGCGCATCCGCCAGCGCCGCCGCGTCGTCCGCTGCCTTGGAAACACCCGCCGCAACATGCGGGCGTGCGACGAACGCGGCGTCACCGACGATCGCTACACGGCCGACCGCCATGCGGGGTGAGGTGAGATCGTAGATTGGCTGCAGGATCAGCTCCTGCATGAGCCGCACGATCTGCCGGAATTGCGGCGCGATCAGCCGCTCTGCATCGGCGCGCATTTCGGCGATCGCCTCACGCCTGATCAGCGGCGGCGGGATCGAGATCGCGTGCGTGTGCCCGCTCTCGTCGGTAAGCAGCCATTGCAATTTGGTCGCTTCGTCGGCCGGGCGATACCAGACGACGTTGAAACGCCGATGCCCCGGCCGCAGGTCGTTGTCGGGACCGGCGACGGGATAGCCCAGAAACTGCTCGCCCGGTGACAGGCCGAACGACATGTACTCGAACAGCTCCTTGTGCACGTCGGGCGGAAACGCGCTTTCCGCGATCATCGCGCGCCAAGCGCTGTAACCAACATATTTCGGCGCGGCCTCGGGCAGCACCTGCTGGCGCACGGTCGAGCGGATTCCGTCGGCGCCGACCAACAGATCGGCGCGCACGGTTTCGCCATTCGAGAACTTCGCCGTGACGGCGTTTGCGTCCTGCGTGAAGCTCACGAGCCCGCGGCCGCGGTGGTAGAGCTCGGGCGGAAACGCGTCGCGCAGCAGGCGAAAGACACGTTCCCAGGCGGTCAGCACCTGCGGGCATTCGCACTGATGCGTCAGCTCGCCGCGTGCATTGAGGATTTTCCGCGTGGTGATATGCACGCCGAGATCGCCGGTCGCGAATGCCAAATTCCGCAGGCGCTGGATCAGCTCCTGCTGGGCGACGATGCCGGCGCCGCGGCCGGAGAGTTCGCTTTCCACGCGCTCGTAGATGTCGACGTCCCACCCCGCCTTGCGCAGCGCGAGCCCGGAGAGCAGTCCGCTCATCGAACCGCCGATGACCAGCGCCTTTTTGTTCCTGCCGTTCATCGCCCCCGTGCCTCGCATTGCCTCGTCCAACCTCTCCCATATATTATGCCCGCGACGAAAAGCGGAGGAATTCCCCAATGGCTCTCACGATGGTCGACAAGGCTGCCGAGAAGAAAGACAAGTCGCAATGGCCGGCCGATATCGCAGCTGAATTCGAGCGCGAGTCGAAGAACCCGAACCCGTGCGTCGGCTCGATGCTGCTGTCCGAGAACGAGCGCACGCGCGTGTGGATGATCAAGCTCGCGCCCGGCGAACGCATCGGCTTCCACCGGCACGTGCTTGACTATTTCTGGACCTCCGTAACCGGCGGACGCGGCCGCCAGCACGTGCATGACGGTACGACCGTCGAGTACACGTATCAGCAGGGCGAGACGCGCCACGAGACCTATGGCAAGGACGAGTTCAAGGTGCACGACCTGACCAATCTCGGCGATCGCGAGATGATCTTCATGACGGTCGAGTTCAAGGACAGCGCCAACAAGCCGATGTCGTTGCCGGAGAGCGTGCGCCCGCAGGCCGCGGCCTGATTCACGGCGCATTCGCGATGTTCACGCCCGCCTCGGTTGACCCCGCGGCGGGCGTTGCATTTTGCCGCGTGGGGAAAGCTTGCGCTGTGCGATCAACGGACTAGCCAAGCCGCCGCGCTTTCGTGCAAAATGCGGGCATAACAATACGAAACGATCGCCGGGACCGATCAGGGGGGAACGAAATGCCGGCCTTTCCGCCATCACGCTTGCGCCGCGCGCGCGCCGCATCTCCCGTCCAATCAGCGCGTCAGCCCTGAGGCCGCATGGACGTCTCGCTTCTGATCAATGCGATCATCGCCGGGCTGTTGCTCGGCGCTTTCTATGCCGCTGTGACCGCGGGCATCTCGATCTCGTTCGGCATGCTCGACATCGTCAACATCGCGCATCCGGCGTTCATCATCGTCGGCTCCTACATCGCCTACATCCTGAACACGACCTACGGCTTCGACCCGATCCTCGTCAGCATCGTCGTGCTGCCGGCCTTCTATCTGCTCGGTGCCGCGATCTATCAGGTCTATCACGTCGCCTTTGAAATACGCGGACAGGAGTCGCTGCGCGGGCTCGCCTTCTTCTTCGGCCTCCTGTTCGTGACCGAAGTCGTGCTCGTGCTGTTCTTCGGCGTCGATTACCGCTCGGTCGATGCAGCCTAT
>Ga0207805_1000166_pt1 | contig 9582 bp, 9 predicted proteins | sample LuqExpMetageno49_FD_187807 | JGI IMG/M metagenome (GOLD analysis project Ga0207805, IMG submission 187807) | Tropical forest soil microbial communities from Luquillo Experimental Forest, Puerto Rico - Sample 49 (SPAdes) | ecosystem: Environmental > Terrestrial > Soil > Tropical forest ... | reverse complement strand
TGGGTAATCTGCCCAAGCCTTTCGCCGGCGAAGGCGCGCGGTTCGCCGACTGGCGGCCGCCTTCGCCGCGATGACGACGCGGGTACCGGATTGCAGCAGCGCCAACTCGTCCCATAATGCCGGCGCCAGCTGCACGATGGTGGTGCCGGCGAGCGATCGCGGGACCGCGGCCGGACTCATACCGCCCCTATTGCGCGGGGGCCGCCTTGCGGCGAGAAGGTATGGGTGCGTTCATTCTGCACTGTGACCTAACCGCGCATGAGCGAAGCCGGCCTGACCTCATTGATAATAAAATCAGAATCGTTTGCGGCGGAACGAACCATCGCCGTGCGCGTGCGTGAAGGCAAAAGTCCCGGCCTGTTCTGGCTCGGCGGGTTCAAGTCCGACATGAAGGGCACCAAGATCCAGGCGCTCGACGTCTGGGCGGCAGAACAAGGCCGCGCCTGCGTGTGCTTTGACTATTCCGGCCACGGCGAGTCGGGCGGCGATTTCAAGCAAGGCACGATAGGACAATGGCTTGAAGAAAGCGCAGCCGTTTACCGCAAATTTGCCCTTGACCCGCAGGTAGTTGTCGGTTCGTCGATGGGCGGCTGGCTTGCGCTGTTGCTGGCGCGCGAACTGCGCAAGCTCAAGGACGCGGCACCGATCGTCGGCATGGTGTTGATAGCGCCGGCAGTGGATTTCACCGAGGAGCTGATGTGGAAGCAGTTCTCGCCGGCCATCAAGCAGGAAATCTGCGAGAAGGGATTCTGGTTGCGGCCTTCGCAATACGGGGAAGAGGCCTATCCGATTACCAAGAACCTGATTGAAGACGGCCGGCGGCATCTGCTGCTCGGCGGCCTGATCGAGATCGGCTGTCCGGTGCACATCCTGCAGGGCGTGCAGGATCCGGACGTGCCCTGGCGGCACGCGGTCGAGTTGGTGTCGCGCTTTGCCCGCGACCAAATCGTATTGACGTTGATCAAGGATGGCGATCACCGGCTGTCACGGCCGGAAGATATCGAGCGGCTCATCGCGGCGGTGAAAGAATTCTAGGCGAGCGCGGCGGCCCATTCTTCGTTGACTGTCGTGTCGCTATCGGTTCTTCGCAGCGCCGCGAATTGTTCGCGCGGCAATAACCGGCTCAGCGCCCACACCGCGGCGCCGCGCACCAGCGGCGAGGCGTCGTGAAGCAGACGTTCGGCCTCGAGCGCCAGGGTAGCATCGCCGGAATTGCCGATGCCGATAAGTACGTTGCGCACGAAACGGTCACGTCCGGTGCGCTTGATCGCGGTCTTGGCGAAAAGCGTACGGAATTGCGCGTCGTCGAGACGGGCAAGTTCGGCGAGCGCCGGCGCACGCAAGGTCTCGCGCGCGGCAAGCTTCGCTTCGCGGCCTTGCACTGCGAATTTGTTCCAGGGACAGTGGGCGAGACAATCGTCGCAGCCGTAGATGCGGTTGCCCATCGCCGCGCGGAATTCGCGCGGGATCGGTCCCTGGTGCTCAATTGTGAGATAGGAAATGCAACGCCGCGCATCGAGGCGATAAGGCTCGGGGAAAGCAGCAGTCGGGCACACATCGAGACAGGCGCGGCAGGTGCCACAATTGTCTTCGCTCGCGTCATCCGCCGGTAGCTCGAGCGTGGTGAAGATCGAGCCGAGAAAAAGCCACGAACCGAACTGACGCGACACCAGATTGGTATGCTTGCCCTGCCAGCCAAGCCCAGCTTTGGCGGCGAGCGGCTTTTCCATCACCGCCGCAGTGTCGACGAATACCCTTACGTCGCCGCCGGCGTTGTCGGCGAGCCAGCGCGCCAGCTGCTTGAGCCGCGACTTGATCAGGTCGTGATAGTCGTCGCCTTTTGCGTAGGTCGAAATGGCACCGCGGTCGCGCAGTTGAAGAATTGCCGACGGATCTTCATGCGGTGTGTAGTTCAGGCCGAGCATGATCACCGATCGCACGGCTGGCCACAACGCGGCGGGCGACGCGCGTCGTTCAACGGTTGTCGCCATCCACACCATGTCGCCATAGGCACCGTCGGCGATGAAATGTTCGAGCCGTGCTTTGGCTTCCGGCACCGCGTCCGGCTTGGTGACGCCCACGATGTCGAAGCCGCAGGTCCTTGCGCGCTCGGTCAACGCTTTCCTGATTTCGCTCGGATCGTTCAAAAATCGAGATTGGCATAGCTCGCCGATGGCGGCAGCCCCGCGAGTGTGTCGGCCAGAATCGCGCGAAACGCGGGCCGCGACTTCACCCGTGCGTACCAGTTTTTGGCGATCTCGTCTGCGCTCCACGGTACATCGCCCAGATAGTCAACCGATGACAAATGCGCGGCGGCGGCCAGATCGGCGAGGCTTAGCCGCTCACCGGCAAGCCAATCACGCGTGCGCGCCAGCCAGCCGATATAGGCCAGATGATAGCGGATATTGTGGCGGGCGGCGCGCATCGCCTCAGTGTCAGGCGGCCCGCCGCCCTGTTCCAGCGTCATATGGCGCTTGAACACCCGCTCGCTAACCAGAGGCCCGCTCACCTCGGAATAAAATTTTTCGTTGAACCAGCTCGCCAGCCTCCGTACTTCGACGCGCTCGCCGGGTGAGGCCGGCAACAGGCGATGGATGTCGTCGCCCGGCCTGTGTGTCTCCTCGATATATTCCGCGATGATCGAGGCGCCCGGAACCGCCGGCTGGCCGTCCGCCACCAGCACCGGAATTTGCCCCGCCGGATTGAGTTCGAGGAATTTCTCGCGACGCTCCCAAAACCGTTCTTCCACCTGCCGCGCATTGATGCGGTATTCGCCGAGGATTAGCCGCACGTAGCGCGAGAGCGGACAAAGCGTTTGATGAAATAGCGTCAGCATGGGCTTCCAGTCCGAAAGCGACCGCGGCGGGAATCGTTGACAGCACTATAGAAAGCCGCTTTCCGATCGCAAATTCCACAGGACTTATGCCTTTTTGATTTGCCTGAATGGCAGCTTTGCTCCAAAAGCGCGTAATTCCTCACGGCGTTAAGTCTCCCCCGGAGCCGCTCATGCATTTTGATGCCCTCAAGGCGACGATCCTGGGCCTCATCTCGGCCCACCTCGATGTGTTCAAGGCGGCGGTGCTGGGCGTGATCGAGGGCTTAACCGAATTCTTGCCGGTTTCGTCGACCGGCCATCTGCTGCTGATGGAACACTTCTTCGGTTGGGGCGACGACGCCTTCGGCAAGTCTTTCGCAATCCTGATCCAGTTGGGCGCAATCCTGGCGCTCTTGAGCATTTATTTCGGCCGTTTGTGGGCGCTGGCGACCTCGATGTTCACAGAATGGGCGGCGGCGCGCTTCGTGATCGGTGTGCTGCTTGCCTTCCTGCCGGCGGCGGTGATCGGCGCGCTGGCGGCGAGCTACATCAAATCACACATGTTCGACGTGCGGGTGGTCTGCATCATGTTCATCGTCGGCGGTTTTATTCTGATGGCCGTCGATCGGATGAACTTGAAGCCGCGCTATTTCGAGTCGACCGAATTCTCGCTGCCGATGTATCTGGCCATCGGTGTGTGCCAATGCCTGGCGATGATCCCCGGAACGTCGCGCTCAGGTGCGACCATCGTCGGCGCCATGATGTTCGGCGCCGACCGGCGCTCGGCGGCCGAATTCTCATTCTGGCTGGCGATGCCAACGATGGTCGGCGCCTTCGCGTATGAAGCTTTCAAGAGCCGTGCCGAGCTTGCCGCTGGCAACGTTTTCATCATTGCCGTCGGCTTCGTCTTTTCATTCATCTTCGGCTGGATCGTGGTGAAGACGTTCTTGCACTACGTGCAGCACCACACCTTCGCGGTGTTCGCATGGTGGCGCATCATCGTCGGCACCGCCGGCATCTACGCGATTTACATCCTGCACCAGTAGCTAGGCCATGCGGCTGCGGAACTGGCCGGTCTTGCGGAAGCGCCAGAGATAAGATGGCACAATCGCCTCCATAAGCTCTGGCTCGATGCCGATCCCTTGCAGCGTGCGGCCTTCCGACTTGGCGGCTTCCGACACGACATTATCGTTGCGCAGCAATTCCACCTGATCCGGGGTTAACATGGGCGTCGGCATGTATTGCAAGAACGTCGCGTGCAGCTTGGCGAGGAAGAATGGCAACGGCACCAGCAGCCGCTTGCGCTCGATGGTCGCCAGCATGAATCGCAGGAGCTCCTTGAACGTGCGCACTTCCGGTCCGCCCAATTCGTAGATGGCGGGCTTCACTTTCCCGTCGACGGCATCCGCGAGCGCCGTGGCGACGTCGCCAACAAACACGGGCTGAAAACGCGTCTGGCCGCCGCCGATCAGCGGCAATACCGGCGAGATCCGTGCGAGTCCGGCAAAACGGTTGAAAAAATCGTCCTCCGGACCGAACACGATCGAGGGCCGCATGATCACGGCTGATGGCTGGGCGGCGAGCACCAGACGTTCGGCTGCCCCCTTGGAGCGGGAGTAAACGCTGCGCGATTGCTCGTCGGCGCCGATCGCCGAGACGTGCACCAGCCGGGCGCCATGTGCGTTCGCCGCAAGGGCCACCCGCTCGGCGCCGGAGCTGTGCACGGTGCCGAAACTCTGCTTTCCGCGCTCGAACAGGATACCGACCAGATTGACCAGCACATCGGCGTCGCGCGCCGCCGCGTCCACTGACACGGCATTGCGCAGATTGGCCTGCACGGCATGGATCTGTCCGACCCGGCCGAGTGGCTGCAAGTGTCCGGCGAGTTCCGGCCGGCGCACTGCTACCCGGATGCGATACTGCCGTTTGGCCAGAGCACGAACCAGGTGGCGGCCGAGAAAACCCGACCCGCCATAGATGGTAATCAGGGTGTCTTTAGGACTGCGTGCGGTCATCCGCTCTCGCTACCGGGTCCGGCGGGGTATCTCGAAACTCGCCAATAGCGGATCGCCCGCACGCTGTACAGACCTGGAAAAGCCCCCGCGCAGGCCTGCTATGCGCTTCATTTGACAAGCCGAAAAGGGCTCCGTACCTAATCCGCATAAGCCCAGGTGGCGGAATTGGTAGACGCACTAGTTTCAGGTACTAGCGCTGCAAGGCGTGGAGGTTCGAGTCCTCTCCTGGGCACCAGTTTTCCGAGCCGGCCAGAATGACCATCCGCCTGCATCGCGGCGATCTGCCAAACCTGTCCGCCTACGAGGACGCGGTGGCGATCGACACCGAGACCATGGGTCTCGATACCAACCGCGATCGGCTCTGCGTGGTGCAGCTCTCGCCCGGCGATGGCTCGGCCGACGTGGTGCAAATTGCACCAGGGCAAGACAGGGCGCCCAACATCGAAAAGCTGCTGGGCGACCAGTCGATGCTGAAGATCTTCCACTATGCGCGCTTTGATCTCGGCGTCCTGGCCAAGGCTTTCGGAGTGATGGCTGGCCCGGTCTATTGCACCAAGATCGCCTCGCGGCTCGCGCGGACCTATACCGATAAGCACGGGCTGAAGGACCTCACCCGCGAGGTGCTCGGCATCGACCTGTCGAAACAGCAGCAATTGTCCGACTGGGGCGCTGAGGAGCTAACCGACGCGCAGGTGGCCTATGCAGCGACTGACGTGGTGCATCTGCACGCGCTCAAGGAAAAGCTCGACGCGATGCTGGCACGGGAGAACCGCACCGAATTAGCAACGGCTTGCTTCGGTTTCTTGCCCGACCGCGTGCGGCTCGACCTGGCCGGCTGGGCGGCCGAAGATATCTTTTCGCATTCCGTGTAAGTTATTGTATTAAAGCGCGTATTCGTTAAGGCCGGCTGCCGCGCAGGGGCCATATTCGCCCGTCAGGTTGCGGGGCGGGGGTAAAGCAAATTCCTGATCCGATTAAACCGGAGCCTACTGCTGGTCTTGGCATGAATCGTACAGTCACCGCCCGAACCGACCCGCAGACTGTGCGCGCTTATTGGACTATGAGCCGCGGCGACAGCGAACGCGCGTTCCGCGCCGCGCGCCGACACAGCCGGCTGGTGCGCATGTTGCGTATCTCCATCCCGGCGGTGGTCGTGATCGGCACGACGGTCATCGCTCTGATTACCTACTTCAACCCGCTGCGCATGCTGGGCCAGCTGCCAATCGACGTCGGCAGTCTTGTTGTCTCGGGCAGCAAGATCACCATGGAGCATCCGCGGCTTTCCGGCTTCACCCACGACGCGCGCGCCTATGAACTGTCCGCCGACGCTGCCAAGCAAGATCTGACCAAGCCGGACCTGATCGAATTACACAATCTGCGCGCTACTGTGGAGATGCAGGACAAAGCGACTATCGAAATGTTGGCGACCACCGGCACCTATGACAGCAAGGGCGAGATGCTCAAACTCGACCAGAACATCATGCTTAACTCGTCCACCGGTTACAGCGGCCACCTGAGCGAAGCGATGATCGACATGCGCAAAGGCTATGTGGTGTCCAAGCATCCGGTCGAGTTGCAGCTGCTGCAGGGCACGCTCAACGCCAACCGTCTGGAGATTATCGATTCAGGCGATCTGGTGCGTTTCGATGGCGGAGTGAACATGACGCTGATGCTCAGCAATGCCGACAAGACGGGAGTACAATGATCGTGTCCCGCCGTCCTCTGCTGATCGCTGTCCTGTTTACCTTCGTCGTGCTACCCGTTCACGCGCAGCCGTCGAAAGGCCCGCCGAACGCATTGCAGGGCTTTTCACAGAACCGCGATCAGCCGGTTCACATCGAGGCGGCGACGCTGGAGGTGCGCGACAAGGACAAGGTGGCGACCTTCAGCGGCGACGTGCGGGTGAAGCAGGGCGACACGGGCATGCGCTGCAAGTCTCTGGTGGTGTTCTACGAGCAGGATCAGGAAGGCGGCCAGAAGACGACCACCATGCGGGCGGCTGCGCCCGGCCCCGGCGGCCAGCAGAAGATCAAGCGTCTGGAAGCGCGCGGCGGCGTGGTGGTGACACAGAAAGAGCAGACCGCGACAGGCGAGATCGGCATTTTCGACATGAAGAGCAACACCGTCACGCTTTCCGGCAACGTAGTGATGACGCAAGGGCCGAATTTGCTGCGCGGCGAACGGTTGGTGGTCGACTTAACCAGCGGCGTGTCGCGAGTGGAATCGGGCAAAAACGGACAGGGCCGCGTCCAGGGCTTGTTTCAGCCGGGTGGCGGTGGCGCGGTCGTACCGGAGCTCAAGCCCGGGGTGATCGGCGCGCCGCCGGGGTCGGCGCAACGGTAACCGTTCAATTGTGCCAAAAAGTCTCGCCGCGCCCACCCGCACCCCCCGATCTGGCCTTCGCAAAACAGGCGCGCTATCAGGCGGACCAGGACACGCGTCGCGAGGTAGCCCGGTGAACATCCTATCGCTGTTTCGGCGACGGCCGCCCGCCCGCCACAAAGCCGCGCAGGTGTCGGCTGCACGCCCGGCTAACCCCGTAGCACAAGTGACAACGCGGCCGCGCCGCGACGGTGACGGACGGCAGGCCGTGCGGCACGCTTATCTCGCCACTCATGGGGTGGAGAAAAGCTTCGGTGGCCGCACGGTGGTTAAAGGCGTCACGCTGTACGTGCGGCGCGGCGAGGCTGTCGGTCTGCTTGGGCCGAACGGCGCCGGCAAGACCACGGTGTTCTACATGATCACCGGCCTGATCAAGGCGGATCGCGGTCGCGTCGAGCTCGACGGCTACGATGTCACCGCACTGCCGATGTATCAGCGCGCCCGGCTCGGTGTTGGCTACCTGCCGCAGGAAGCCTCGATTTTCCGCGGCCTGAACGTGGAAGACAACATCCGCTCGGTGCTTGAAGTGGTCGAGCCTGACCGTCGCCGCCGCGAAGCCGACCTCAACGCGCTGCTTGAGGAATTCGATATTGCGCGCCTGCGCAAAACGGCGACTATTGCGCTGTCGGGCGGCGAGCGGCGCCGCGTCGAGATCGCGCGCGCGCTGGCGACGCGGCCGAGCTACATGCTGCTCGACGAACCGTTCGCCGGCATTGACCCGATCGCGCTCGGCGACATCCAGGCGTTGGTGCGGCATCTGACAAATCGCGGCATCGGCGTATTGATCACAGACCACAATGTGCGCGAGACGCTCGGCCTCACCGACCGTGCCTACATTATCTATTCGGGCGAGGTACTAATGGAGGGGCGCGCTGACGATATCGTCAACAATCCCGACGTGCGCCGGCTCTATCTTGGCGAGGAATTCAGAATGTAGGACCGCGGTAACTAAGCTTAAAATTTATGCATTTCTCAAACACGGAATCGCGTACCGCTTTGCACGCGGAGCTGTTATAAACAAAAAGAAGCAAGAATCGGACCAGTTTCCGCCAGGATTTCACAATGGCGTTGTCGCAAAGACTGGAGTTTCGCCAGACGCAAGCGCTGGTGATGACGCCGCAGCTGATGCAGGCCATCAAGCTGCTGCAGCTCTCCAGCCTTGATCTCGCCGCCTACGTCGAAGCCGAGCTGGAAAAGAACCCGCTGCTTGAGCGAGGCAGCGACGACGAGCAGGCGGTGGCCAGCGCGGCGCCAGCAGCGGAAACGGAACCCGCCGCGACCGAAAGCGACGAGGCGGTGCCATCCGATTGGAGCCAGCAGGAACTGGAGACCAGCCGCGACTCGATGGAGGCGCATCTCGGTACCGACTTGGAAAACGTCTTTCCCGATGACGGTGGCGCGAAGAGCGCGCAGCCGGAAGCGCCGCCGGCGGGCTACGCGGAATGGTCGGGAAGCCGCGGCAATGACGAAAACGCGTACAATCTGGAAGCGTTTGTCTCCGCTGAGATCACGCTTGCCGATTATCTCGCCGAACAAATGGCGCTGGCGATTTCCGATCCGGCGAGCCGCATGATCGGCCAATACCTGATCGATATGGTGGACGAGGCCGGCTACCTCACAGGAGATCTCGATACTGTCGCTGAAAAGCTTGGCGCGCCACGCGCCCATGTCGAGGCGGTGCTGGCAATCCTGCAGACGCTCGATCCGCTCGGCGTGTGCGCGCGCAATCTTAGCGAATGCCTCGCCATCCAATTGCGCGACCGCGACCGTTATGATCCGGCGATGCAAACGTTGATCGAGCATCTCGATCTCTTGGCCAAGCGCGACTTCACCGCTTTGCGGGACCGCTGCGGCGTCAATGAGGAGGATCTCGCCGACATGATCGCCGAGATCCGTCACCTCAATCCCAAACCGGGCCTCGCCTTCGGCTCTACCATGGTCCAGCCGATCGTGCCCGACGTGTACGTGCGCGAGGCGGCGGACGGCACCTGGCAGGTCGAGCTAAATGTCGACACGCTGCCGAAAGTACTGATCAACCAGCGCTATTATGCGCAAGTCTCAAAAACCGCGCACAGTGACAGCGACAAACGCTACATCGCCGACTGCCTGCAGACCGCGACCTGGCTCGTGCGCGCGCTCGACCAGCGCGCCAAGACCATCTTGAAAGTGTCGAGCGAGATTGTACGCCAGCAAGACGCTTTTTTCGCTCACGGGGTGCAGCATTTGCGGCCCCTTAATCTGAAGACCGTCGCTGACGCCATCGGCATGCACGAGTCAACCGTATCGCGCGTCACCGCCAACAAGTACATGGCGACCAGCCGCGGCATCTTCGAGCTGAAATACTTCTTCACTTCCTCAATCGCTTCCGCG
>Ga0207805_1000163_pt1 | contig 9664 bp, 8 predicted proteins | sample LuqExpMetageno49_FD_187807 | JGI IMG/M metagenome (GOLD analysis project Ga0207805, IMG submission 187807) | Tropical forest soil microbial communities from Luquillo Experimental Forest, Puerto Rico - Sample 49 (SPAdes) | ecosystem: Environmental > Terrestrial > Soil > Tropical forest ... | reverse complement strand
AAGATCGAAGCAGGCTTCAAGAAGGGCGTGCTTACGTTGACGCTTCCCAAGAAGGCCGAGGCCCAAAAGCCTGCAAAGAAGATCGAGGTAAAGGCAACTTGAGGGTTGCCGACAGTCTGCGAAAATATTTTTGCACCCCGGGCTGATGCCCGGGGTTTTTGTTCCACCGCTAGTCAATGAAAACGGTCGCCAGCTGATTTTAGTAGGTGTCCGCTTTTGGCTGGCGGCTCCACTGGTCGATGCAACACAGGCGTTAAATCTCTCTGCTGGGTTGCGAATCCCAAGGTCTTGCGTGGTCGTTCGTTAAGCTGGCGCCTGTCTTAAGGGCCGGAGCTTGGTGCTAGGGGCGCATCGGCGCTTCCTCGTACACTCGAAAGAACAGTCACTCTGTTCCAATTTCTAAGTGCTGCCCTGGGACGATGCTTCATCCCGAAATCGCTGCGCGCACGCCATCGACTATATACTGCACGGCGAGCGCCGCTAGAATCACGCCGAGCAGGCGCGAGAGCACGACGTTGCCGGTGGGACCGATGAAGCCGGCGATGCGTGCCGCGAGCGCGAACACCACGAAGCACAGCGCCAACACGATCGCGATGACCGCGAGAAGGATTGCAATCCTGGCGGGCGCACCGTTGGCGCGGCCCGCGAGCAACACCGTCGCCGTGATCGCGCCGGGGCCGGCCATCAGCGGGATGGCAAGCGGGAAGGCGGCAATGTTGCGCACGTGCTCCTCGAGCGCTTCCTCGGCCTGGCGCGACTGCCGTTCGATGCGCAGGCCGAACACCATTTCCGAGGCGATCGAAAACAGCAGCAGGCCCCGGGCGATGCGAAAGGCCGGAAGAGAGATGGCCAGCGTGCGCAACAGCCAGTCGCCGATCAGCGCGCTGCCGGCGAGCATGGTGGCCGCAATAAACGCGGCGCAGCGACGCGCGCGCTCGGGCAGGCCGTGCGTAATGGAGATGAAACTTGGCACCAGACCCAAGGGATCGACCACGAGGACCAGCGTGCGAATGAGGAGGCTAGGTAATCCAGTCGGCATGCGCGCCTCGCATCGGTTGCGGCGCAATTCGGGCAATTTTATCGGGCCAGACGGTACCATCGTAAGCGGTTGATTTAAAAGGAACAATTAGCGTGAAATGGAGCTGCTTTCGGGTGGCAAAGCGGGGATGAATCGGCTAAGAAAAATCAACTGAAAAACATCCGCGGGGAAACCCTCTTTGGCCGACACCGAAACTTCCAAATCGGGGGACGGCAGTCCTTCCGACGTACGCCCCGTCTCTATTACCGAGGAGATGAAGCGCTCGTACCTCGATTACGCGATGAGCGTGATCGTGTCGCGGGCGTTGCCGGACGTGCGCGACGGCTTGAAGCCGGTCCACCGGCGCATCCTCTACTCGATGAACGAGAACGGGCACACGCCGGACAAGAAATACGTCAAGTCGGCGCGAGTGGTCGGCGACGTGATGGGCAAATATCACCCGCACGGCGACCAGGCGATCTACGACGCGCTCGTGCGCATGGCGCAAGATTTCTCCATGCGCCTGATGTTGATCGACGGGCAGGGCAATTTCGGCTCGGTCGACGGCGATCCACCGGCGGCGATGCGCTACACCGAGTGCCGGCTGGCGCGGCCGGCGATGACGTTGCTCAACGATATCGACAAGGACACCGTCGACTTACAGCCCAACTACGACGGCAATGAAAAAGAGCCGGTTGTGCTGCCGGCGCGCTTCCCCAATCTCTTGGTCAACGGTGCCGGCGGCATCGCCGTAGGCATGGCAACCAATATCCCGCCGCATAATCTCGGCGAGCTGATCGACGCCTGCGTCGCGCTGATCGGCCACCCGAGTCTGAGTATCGACGATCTGATCAAGATCGTGCCGGGGCCGGATTTTCCGACCGGCGGTATCATCCTCGGCCACTCTGGCATCCGCGCGGCTTACGAAACTGGGCGCGGCTCGATCGTGCTGCGCGGCAAGGTCGCATTCGAAACTATCCGCAAGGAACGCGAAGCGATCGTTATCACCGAGATCCCGTATCAGGTGAACAAGGCCGGTATGGTCGAGCGCATTGCCGAACTGGTACGCGAGAAGAAAATCGACGGTATCGCTGACCTGCGCGACGAGTCCGATCGTGAAGGCTACCGCGTGGTAATCGAGCTCAAACGCGACGCCGAAGGCGATGTGGTCTTGAACCAGCTCTACCGCTTCACGCCGCTGCAGTCGTCCTTTGGCGCAAACATGGTGGCGCTCGACGGCGGACGCCCGCTGCTGATGACGCTAAAGGACCTGCTCACCGCCTTCATCGCTTTTCGCGAAGAGGTGGTGTCGCGGCGAACCAAGCATCTGCTCGGGAAGGCACGCGAACGTGCCCACGTGCTGGTCGGCCTCGCCATCGCGGTTGCCAATATCGACGAGGTGATCAAGCTGATCCGCGCCGCCAAGGATCCGAACGCGGCGCGCGCAGCCCTGATGGAACGCGGCTGGCTGGCCAAGGACGTCGCCGTCATGGTGACACTGATTGACGATCCGCGCCACAAGGTGTCGGACAAGGGCACCACTAAGCTGTCTGCGGAGCAGGCTAAGGCGATCCTCGATCTGCGCCTGCAGCGATTGACCGCGCTGGGCCGCGACGAGATCAAGGACGAGCTCGACAAGCTCGCCTCCGAGATCGCCGACTACCTGGAAATCCTGCGCTCGCGCGTTCGCATTCAGTCGATCATCAAGGACGAGCTCGCCGCGCTGAAGAAGGAATTCGCTACCCCGCGGCGCACCGTGATCGCCAATGAGGAGGCGGAGGTCGAGGACGAGGACCTGATCCACCGCGAGGACATGGTGGTGACCGTGTCGCACCTCGGCTACATCAAGCGCGTGCCCCTCTCCACTTACCGCGCGCAGAAGCGCGGCGGCAAAGGGCGCGGCGGCATGCAGGTGCGCGAGGAGGATTTCGTCTCCACCTTGTTCGTCGCCTCCACGCATACGCCGGTGCTGTTCTTCTCGTCGGCGGGCCAGGTCTACAAGGAAAAAGTCTGGCGCCTGCCGCTGTCGGCGCCGCAGGCAAAAGGCAAAGCGCTGATCAACATCCTGCCGCTTGATCCGGGCGAGATCATCACTTCGATCATGCCGTTGCCAGAAGACGAGACGACCTGGGGCCAGCTCGACGTGATGTTCGCCACTACCAGCGGCAACGTGCGGCGCAACAAGCTCTCCGATTTCGAGAAAATCCGGCCGTCTGGCATCATCGCCATGAAGCTCGATACGGGCGACGCCATCGTCGACGTAGCCATCTGCACCGAGAAAGAAGACGTGCTACTTACCACCGCGGCCGGGCAATGCATCCGCTTCCCGGTTCCGGAAGTGCGCGTGTTCTCCGGCCGCACTTCAGATGGCGTGCGCGGCATAGCGCTCGCTAAGGAAGACAAGGTCATCTCGATGTCGATCCTCCGCCACATGGATACGGCCTCGGAGGAGCGCGTGGCCTATCTCAAGCGCGCTAACGCCATCCGCCGCGGGACCGCCGAGGAAGAAGCGGCGCCGGCGGCCGAGCACGAGGACGAAACGGAGACGGGCGCGGGGATCGAGCTGGGCGAGCAGCGCTACGTCGAATTGTCGGCGGCCGAGCAATTCGTGCTTACGGTTGCCGACCGCGGCTACGGCAAGCGCTCGTCGTCCTACGAGTACCGTACCACGCGGCGCGGCGGCAAAGGCATCGTGGCGATGAACGTCACAGCCAAGACCGGACGCCTGGTCGGCTCCTTCCCGGTCGAAGAGGGCGATCAGGTAATGCTGGTCACCGATCAGGGCAAGCTGATCCGCACGCCGGTTGCCGGCATCCGCATCGCCGGACGCTCGACGCAGGGCGTGATCGTGCTCAACACTGCCGAAGACGAGCGCGTCGTCTCGGTCGAGCGGTTGTCTGAAGAATCCGAAAACGAAGAATAGAGATTGGGCTTCGCTGAGGCTCAGTTCTTGCGCCGCACGCCAGGAACCATGTCCGACGGCAATCGTCATTGTTTCCGCATACCCGCTCGGGCGCACGAGTAAACGCGCCGAAGAAGGATTTCTTCTGATGAAGAAAACGACCTTCTCCGCCGCCGCCATCCTGCTGCTGGTTCCGCCAGCTACGGCCGCCAGACAAAGGGAATGTCCAGCGCGACACCTGGCAGGATTATGCAGGAGCACGTGACTAATGCGCGGTCGGCGAACGGACTGGGTTCCGCTGATGGCGCGTCCCCGTTTACTCGATCTTGAGGTCGAGCGCCTTTACAATCGGCCCCCATTTCTTGTTTTCGTCAGCGATGTAATCGGCGAGCGCTTGAGGTGTGCCGCCGCGCGCCTGCGCGCCGATTTTGGCGAGCGTTACGCTCATCTGTTCGGACTGCAGCGCCGCATTCGCCGCGGCGTTGAGCTTGGCGACGATCGCAGGAGGCGTTGCCTTCGGCGCGAGCACGGCCGTCCAGGCGCCGACCAGCAACGTCGAATAGCCGCTTTCTCCCATGGTCGATACGTCGGGCAGTGCCGGCACGCGTGCGGAGCCGGCAATAGCCAGCGCGCGCAGCTTGCCGTCCTTGATCAGTGGCAGCGAGGTGGCGACAGGATCGAAGGTCATCTGGGCCTCGCCGGCAACAACGCCGGTGAGCGCCGGCCCGCCGCCCTTGTAGGGCAGGTGCACGATGTTGATGCCCGTAATCTTCTTGAACAGCTCGGCGGCGAGATGCGGCAGCGTGCCGTTGCCGCCAGTCGAATAATTGAGCTTGCCGGGATTGGCCTTGGCATAGGCGACGAGATCCGCGACGGATTTGAACGACAGCTGCGGGTTGATCACCAAGAGCTGCGGCGTCTCGGTGAGCAGGGCGATGGGCGCGAAGCTCGATGCGTCATAACCAGCGGTCTTGTAGATCATCGGGCTGATGATGAGCCCGCTTGCCGCCGAAACCATGAGCGTGTAGCCGTCTGGCGCCGCTTGGGCCGCCGCGCGCGAGCCGAGCGTATTGCCGGCGCCCGGCTTGTTCTCAACGATGACATTTTGCCCGAGGCTTGCCGGCAGGGCGGCGGCAAAGAGCCGCGCCATTACGTCGACCGGGCCGCCCGCCGGTGTTGGCACGATGATACGGATTGGGTGGTCGGGATAAGTCTGCGCTAGCGCGGACGCCGTCAACAAGGGAAAGACGAGAAACACGAGCCAGCGAATGACACCCCTCCCGTAGGATCTGGCGCTAACCTCCGGCAACCATGGCACGCACAGTATCGATATCGCATTCGTCGCTGTCGATGAAGCGCATCGGGCGTCGATGCAATCGAGGTAGGGTTAGAATGCTGCTTGCCGGCGGCCGTCGCGTCGGCGACCGGCTTTGCCAACGGGGTGGCTTCGACGTGGCAAACAGGGTGGTGCGGCGATGGTTGCAGCGACTACTCGTTTCTCAACTGCCAAGGCCCCGGCCGGTAACAGTCTTGCGAGCAGCCAGGTGGCGGGCTAGACCCGCCAGATGTCCAGAACCGCCCTTTACGCCGGGTCTTTTGATCCCGTTACCAACGGCCATCTCGACGTGATGCGCCAAGCCGTGGCGCTGACCGACAAGCTGGTGCTGGCGGTCGGGGTGAACCCCGACAAGGCTCCGCTTTTTTCGGCCGACGAGCGGCTGGCCATGCTGCAGGAGATCTGCGGGCCGCTCGCCGAGGAGGCCAACTGCGAGCTTTCCTGCGTGACCTTTTCTGGGCTGGTGGTGGAGGCAGCGCGCAAGGTCGGCGCCACCATCCTGATTCGGGGTCTCCGCGACGGCATCGACTTCAATTACGAAATGCAGATGGCAGGCATGAACGCCGCCATGGCGCCGCAAATTCAGACCGTGTTCTTACCGGCCTCGCCCATGGCGCGCCCGATCACCGCCACATTGGTGCGTCAGATCGCCGGCATGGGCGGCGACGTATCCGCCTTCGTGCCGGCCGCTGTAGCGGTAGGGCTAAAGAAGAAATTCTCACGCTAAAACCTCTACCGGGAGACATCATGATCCGTATTCTCGCTGTCATTGCTGTGCTCGTCTGCGCGGCACCCGCGTTCGCGCAAACCACTGAGCAGGCGCCGCCGACCTACAAGGTGCGCTTCGACACCAATAAGGGTACCTTCGTTGTGCAGGTGACGCGCGCTTGGGCGCCGCAGGGTGCCGACCGCTTCTACAATCTGGTGAAGGGCGGCTTTTTCGACGACGTGCGCTTCTTCCGCGTGATCTCCGGCTTCATGGTTCAGTTCGGCATCAACGGTAATCCGGGGGTGATGGTCCGCTGGCGGGATAATCCGATCAAAGACGATCCGGTCACGCAGAGCAACAAGCGTAGCTACATCACCTTCGCCACGGCCGGACCGAACACGCGCACCACGCAGGTGTTCATCAATTTCGTCGACAACGACAACCTCGACCAGATGGGCTTTGCGCCCTTCGGCCGGGTGGTCTCCGGCATGGAGACGGTCGACAAACTTAACGCCGAGTATGGCGAAGGCGCTCCGCGCGGCCGTGGGCCCGACCAGGGACGCCTGCAGCGCGAAGGTAACGCGTATTTGACGAAGGATTTCCCGCGCATGGATTTCGTCACGAAGGCGACCCTCGAGCCCTGATCGGCCGGGCGCGTAGCTAATTAATAATAAGAGGAGAGTTCAATGGCCAAGCCGGAAGACACGCTCACGCTCGAGACCACCAAGGGCAAGGTAGTGATCGAGATGCGGCCCGACCTTGCGCCCAATCATGTTGCGCGCATCAAGGAGCTGGTGAAGCAGGGCTTCTACAACGGCGTTATGTTCCACCGGGTGATCGACGGCTTCATGGCGCAGACTGGTTGCCCGCACGGCACCGGCACCGGCGGCTCGGGTAAGAAGCTGAAAGCTGAGTTCAACAAGGAGCCGCACGTGCGCGGCACCGTGTCGATGGCACGCGCGGCCAACCCGGATTCTGGCGACAGCCAGTTCTTTATTTGCTTTGACGACGCGCGCTTCCTCGACAACCAGTACACAGTCTGGGGTAAGGTAGTCGAGGGCATGGAGAACGTCGACAAAATCAAGCGCGGCGAGCCGGTACAGAACCCCGACAAAATCGTCAAGGCGACGATTGGGGCTTAAAGCCTTCCCCCAAAATGGGGAGCCATGCGCACTGACCTCTTTGATTTCGATCTGCCGGCAGAGCGCATCGCGCTGAGACCGGCGAGTCCACGTGATACAGCGCGGCTCTTAGTGGTGCGGCCGGGGGAGACGGCTGAGCTAGAAAACCGGAAAATTTCCGATTTGCCCGGGCTAATACGGGCCGGCGACTGTCTGGTGGTCAACGACAGCAAGGTGATTGCTGCGCGGCTTAAAGGGCGGCGGATTGGGCGGGGCACGACCGAGCCCGAAATAGAGGCGACCTTGCATAAGCGCATCGACGGCTCGCATTGGCGGGCCTTCGTCCGCGGTGCCAAGAAGCTGCTGGTGGGGGATAACCTTCGGTTCGGGACCGAGGGAAAGGTATGTTTCCTAGGCGAACTCGATGCTCAAGTTTCACGAAAAGATGAACGAGGCGAGGTAATCCTTTCATTTTCCTTCCACGGCCCTGTGTTGGATCAGGCTGTAGCCGAACGCGGGGCGATGCCGCTGCCGCCTTATATCGCTGCGCGTCGCGAGCCGGACGAGCAAGACCGAGCCGACTACCAGACCGTTTTTGCCCATGAGGAGGGCTCGGTGGCGGCTCCGACCGCCGGGCTCCATTTCACCGAGGGGCTGCTGGCGCTGCTTAAGGAGCGCGGGATCGGCCTGCACAAGGTCACTCTGCACGTCGGCGCCGGCACTTTCCTGCCGGTGGACACCGACGACATCGAAGCCCACAAGATGCACTCCGAATTTGGCATCGTGACTGCCGAGACGGCGCATGCCCTCAACGCCGCGCGCGCCAAAGGTGGGCTGATCGTCGCGGTTGGCTCGACCACTCTGCGGCTCCTGGAAAGCGCCGCCGGATTGGATGGCAAATTACGCGAATTTACCGGTGAAACTGCGATTTTCATCACGCCGGGCTACCGCTTCAAAGCTGTCGACCTGATGCTGACCAATTTCCATCTGCCGCGTTCGACCCTATTCATGCTCGTCTCGGCCTTTAGCGGGTTGGACTGTATGAAACGCGCCTACGCGCACGCGATTTCGGCCGGTTATCGTTTCTATTCCTACGGAGACGCCTGTCTGCTTTATCCTCCGAGCCAATGAGCGCGCCGTTTTCCTTTAGTCTCCTCAACAAAACGGACAACGCCGCCCGCCGCGGCGAGATCGTCACGCCGCATGGTAAAGTACAGACGCCCGCGTTCATGCCGGTCGGCACGCAGGCGACGGTGAAAGGCCTCACTCCCGACGACGTGCGCGCGAGCGGCGCCGAGATCGTACTCGGCAACACCTACCATCTGATGCTGCGGCCCGGCGCCGAACGCATCGCCGCGCTCGGCGGTTTGCACGCCTTCATGAATTGGCCGCTGCCGATCTTGACAGATTCGGGCGGCTTTCAAGTGATGTCGATGTCGGCGTTGCGGCGCCTGGAGGAGAAAGGCGTCACGTTCCGCTCGCATCTCGATGGCACCATGGTCGAGCTGACACCAGAGCGCGCAATCGAGATCCAGGGGTTGCTCGGCGCCGACATCTCCATGCAGCTCGACGAATGCATCGGATTACCGGCCCCACGCAAGGAAATCGCGCGCGCCATGCAGTTGTCGCTGCGCTGGGCGGAGCGCAGCAAGAAGGCCTTCGGTGCGCGCAGCGGCCGTGCCTTGTTTGGCATCGTGCAGGGCGGCGACGACCGGGTGCTGCGGTCGGAGAGCGTGCGGGCGCTGATCGATATCGGCTTTGACGGCTATGCCATCGGCGGTATGGCAGTGGGCGAGTCGCAGGAAGTGATGCTAAAGATCGTCGCCGAGACGGCGCCCCAACTTCCGCAGGATAAGCCGCGTTACCTGATGGGCGTCGGCACGCCGCACGATCTCCTGGAAGCGGTGGCGCGCGGCATCGATATGTTCGACTGCGTGCTGCCGACACGCAACGGCCGCCACGGCATGGCTTTCACCCGTTACGGCGCGGTCAATCTTGCCAATGCGCGGCATGCTTCCGATGCGCGCCCGCTCGACGAGCAGAGCGCGCATTCGACCGCGCGCAGCTATACGCGCGCCTATCTGCATCACCTGATCAGGGCGAACGAGATGCTGGGCGCGGTGCTGTTGTCGAAGATCAATCTCACCTATTACCAGGAGTTGATGGCGGGTATGCGCGCGGCCATCGCGGCCGGACGCTTTGCCGATTTCAAGGCTGAAACGATGGCGGGCTGGGAAAGGGGGGATATCGCGCCGCTCCCGGCCCCTGGCTAAAGGCCGCTTGCAGGAGCCTTGATTTCTCGCCAAGCGGAGCAAGCCGCGCTTCAAGCTTTCGCCGAGCACCACCGTCGCGGGCGTCCTCCGGCTTGTAGCGGCGGTTCGGAGCATAGGGGAATATGATCCGGAAATTGCCGCCTTCTTCGTCATCGATCACATATGGGCCGCGTGCCGGGCAAGGAAGGCTAAAGCAGGCGTCGCTCAAGGCGCTACTGGAGCTCGGCCTGGCTTTATGGTCTCGCCTAGAAGAGAAGAAACGGGAGGGTTCGATGAAGAACACACTGCTCGCGCTGCTCGCGGCG
>Ga0207805_1000153_pt1 | contig 9968 bp, 5 predicted proteins | sample LuqExpMetageno49_FD_187807 | JGI IMG/M metagenome (GOLD analysis project Ga0207805, IMG submission 187807) | Tropical forest soil microbial communities from Luquillo Experimental Forest, Puerto Rico - Sample 49 (SPAdes) | ecosystem: Environmental > Terrestrial > Soil > Tropical forest ... | reverse complement strand
GGGGGCGGCGCTGGCGTGGCCGCGGTCTGCCGCGGCAGTGAGTTGGCCGGCTGCTGCGCGGCGGGCGGATTGTTGGCGATCCTCTGTGCCGGCGCTGGCGCCGGCGGCGTTGCCGCCTGCGTTGCCGGCGGAGGCGCTTGCGGTGAAGCCGCAAGCGGAGTTGCAGCCGGTTGGCTGTCTCCCACGCCCAGTTGGTCGGGCCGGATGGCGATGGTGCGGACCTTCTTCGGCTCGTTGGAGATAACGCCGGTCCCGAGGGGCGCCGTCGGCGGCGCGCCGACCGGCTGTGCGGTGTCTTGCGCCGGCGCCAGCGGCGGCGGGGCTTGCTGGTCCTTCAGTTCGACGGGCGGTTCCTCGCGCGAAACAAGCTTTTCATCCTGCCCGCGATCGGCGACCCGGTCGTAGATCAGCTTGTTCGGCGTCTTGACCGTGGTCGCAGGCACAATCTTGCTCGGCGCTGTGTCGGCCTTGATCACCGGCGGCGGCTGGCTTGATCCTGACGATCCAAACAGGGCGCGATACCCAAACGCGCCGGCGGTACCGATGACGGCGAGCGCAAACACCGCGGCGATCGCCAGAATGCCTAAGCGCCGACGTGGCGGCGGCAAATCATCATAGAGATCCTCCTGCTCGCCGATGTGAGACGGCGGCTGATGCTCATCATAGCCATCCGCCTCGTAGGCTTCCTCGGCCGTATAGCGGGGCGCCTCTTCCTCGCTTTGATTGAGATCGAGCGCGGTGGCGTTAAGCGCCGCCGCTGCATATGGCCTGAGCGGAGTCTTTGCAGGCGCAGTTGGCGCGGCTTGATACTCGTTCGGCACGAAATTCGGGGCAGGCGTCGGCGCTTGTGGCGCGGCGGCGCGGCGCGCATTTTCCCGGCCGTATTCGCCAAACGGGTCAGTCTGTCCGATCAAGCGGGCAAGCTCGGCGAGCGGATCGCTACCTGAGGTAGCGGACGCGCCGCGTGCCGATGCTTCATTGGTTCGATTGGGTCTTTGAATTTGGTCGTCCGCCATTCGGTCCCCGTTTTTGATCGCACCCTTGCCCCTTCAATCGCGATACAAGGTTGTCCATCGAACGAGAATTACCGCATTTCCTCAGGCGCTTTGACCCCGAGCAGTTTGAGCCCCGAGGCCAGAACGGTAACGATCCCCTGCACCAAAGCAAGCCGCGCCGCCGTCATTTTTGAATCATTCTGGATAATGAAGCGTAAATGAGGCAAGTCCTTTCCGCGGGTCCAATGAACGTGAAATTCACTAGCTAAATCATATAGATAGAATGCAACCCGATGCGGTTCGTGCACCGTCGCCGCAGCCTCGATGAGGCGTGGATAAAGCGCGATCCGCCGGAGGATGGACAGTTCGCCGGGGTCGGTGAGCCGGTCGAGCGGCGCGTTCGTAAGCCACTGCACGCGTTCTTCCGGATCCGCCGGCAGGTCCGGGATTTCCGCCCGGGCATTGCGGAATACTGACTGCCCGCGGGCATGGCCGTATTGCACATAGAATACCGGGTTCTCACGCGTCGCCTCGATCACCTTTGCGAGATCGAAATCAAGCACTGCATCGTTCTTGCGGTAGAGCATGTCGAAGCGCACAGCGTCGCGCCCGACTTCGTCCACAACTTCGCGCAGGGTGACGAACTCGCCAGCGCGCTTTGACATCTTCACCGGCTCGCCGGCGCGCAGCAAGCGGACCAATTGGATCAGTTTCACATCGAGCACGGCCTTACCGCCGCTCACCGCCTTCACGGCCGCGTGCATGCGTTTGATGTAGCCGCCGTGGTCGGCGCCCCACACGTCGATCAGGTTCAAGAAGCCGCGGTCGAACTTCGATTTGTGATAGGCGATGTCTGAAGCGAAATAGGTGTAGCTGCCATCCGACTTCTTTAGCGGCCGGTCGACGTCGTCGCCGAAATCGGTTGAGCGGAAGAGCGTCTGCTCGCGGTCTTCCCAATCCTCGAGGTTGCCCCCCTTGGGCGGCGGCAGACGGCCTTCATAGACCTCGCCGCCCTTGCGCAGGTTTTCTATGGTGGCGGCGACTTGATCGCCGCCTTCGATCAACGAGCGCTCCGAATAGAACACATCGTGGCGCACGTTCAACGCGGCGAGATCGCGGCGGATCGCGTTCATCATCATCGCAATGGCTTTGGCCCGCACAACCGGAAGCCATTCGGATTCTGGCTTTTTGCTCAGCGTCGCGCCATGCTCGCTTTTGAGCGCGGCGCCGACCGGCTTCAGGTAATCGCCGGGGTAAAGTCCCTCCGGGATCTCGCCGATGTTCTCGCCGAGCGCTTCGCGGTAACGCAGAAAGGCCGAGCGCGCCAGGACGTCGACCTGCGCGCCCGCATCGTTGATGTAGTACTCACGCGTGACGTCGTAGCCGGTAAAGGTGAGCAGATTGGCAAGCGCGTCGCCAAACACCGCGCCGCGTCCGTGTCCGACATGCATCGGGCCAGTTGGATTGGCAGAAACGAATTCGACGTTGAGCTTCTGGCTCCGCCCGATATTGCTGCGTCCGTAGTTGAGGCCACTCTCCAACACGACGCGCAGTTCCTCGCCCCAAACGTGCGGCTTGAGCCTCAAATTAATGAAGCCCGGGCCCGCGACATCGACCCTGTCGACTATCTCAGCGTTTCGCAACGCATTGGCTGTTGCTTCCGCTATTTCCTTCGGTTTCTTGCCGACACCCTTGGCCGTCACCATTGCTGCGTTGGTAGCCCAATCACCGTGCGTTGGATCGCGCGGCGGCTCCACGACCACGCGTGACAGATCGGTGCCGGGCGGCAACGATGCTGCAGCAGAGCCGATTACGCACTCGTGCACTCTTTCGTATAGATTGGTGCTTTTACTCTGGGGCGCCATTGCGGCTGCGAGTAAAGGAATTATTGTCATTAGTCAAAATGGCGTTCACTTAGCTTTCTAGATAATCGGCGCGCCGCTATCGACCGAAAGGATCTGGCCGGTGGTGATGACTGACTGGTCCGACGCAAGATACCATGTGGTTCGGGTAGCCCAAGCCCGAGAGATGGGTCTTCGCCCTCTTCGGCGAAGCGCTCCGCGGTGGCGCGGCCGATGCCGCCGCCTGTGATGAATTCAACCCTGCTGGCCAATCGCGCCATGGTTCGATGAGATTTTCCCCCTGCCTTAACAGACGAGCGCTAGCGCAACTCAGGCGTGGTCTTGAAATATTTGGCGTGCTCGATAAGCGCATACCGGTCGGTCATGCCGGCGATGTAGTCGGCGATGCGGCGGGCGCGAATGCTCTCGCCGGTGCGGTCGAAGCCCTCCGCCCATTCCGCCGGTAGGTCGTCAGGCGTCACAGTGTAGTGCGCAAACAGGTCGCTTAGCGCGCCCTCGGCTTCGCCCATCACCTGCTTGATGCGCACGTGATGGTACATGCGCGGATAAAGGAAGCCCTTGATTGCGGCGTCGGCTCCTTCCATCGCTGGCGAAAACGCCACCACCGGTCCGCCGGCCTCGCGCACCTCCGTCGTCGAGCTCGGCCCCAGCGCGGCAAAGCGTCGATCGCTCTCGGCGATGACATCCTCAATCATGCGGGTGATCAGCCGGCGCACCGTTTCGTGCGCACGTCGCGCGTGCTCTAGGCTGGGATGCTCCTTGTCGATCTCGTGCACGATGTCGCCGATTAGATCGACCACAGCGATGTCCTCGAGTGTGAAAAAATCGGCGCGCAAGCCGTCGTCGATGTCATGCGCGTCATAGGCGATGTCATCGGACAGCGCCGCCACTTGCGCCTCGGCGCCGGCAAAGGACCACAGCTCGAGATCCTGTATCTGCGCATAAGCCAAGATCGCGGCCGGCACACCACGCTGGGCGTGGCGCCCGACCGGCGCGCCGGCGCAGTCGGTGAGCGGGCCATTGTGCTTGACCAACCCTTCCAACGTCTCCCAGGTCAGATTGAGCCCGTCAAAGAGGGCATAGCGGCGCTCGAGATCGGTGACGATGCGCAGCGCCTGCGCGTTGTGGTCAAAGCCGCCGAAGCGCGCGAGCGCCTTGTCGAGCGAGCGTTCGCCGGCATGGCCGAACGGCGGATGGCCAAGATCGTGCGCTAGCGCCAGCGCCTCGGCGAGGTCCTCGTCGAGCCCGAGCGCGCGGGCAAGCGAGCGGGCAATCTGCGCCACCTCCAGCGTGTGGGTCAGCCGCGAGCGGTAATGATCGCCCTCGTGGTAGACAAACACTTGCGTCTTGTGTGCCAACCGCCGGAATGCGGTGGAATGGATGATGCGGTCGCAGTCGCGCCGGAACGCGTTGCGCGTCGGGCTTGCCGGCTCGACGTAACGTCGGCCCCGGCTTTGTGCCGGATTGGCGGCATAAACGGCTCGTGCGCGCCTGGTTTCGATCGCCATCGGCAGATTGACCTTGTGGACGTGCGCACTTAACTATTCGGCAGGGCGCATGCCAATACCATAGCGGCGGAAGGAATGACGATGGACGCCAGCGTCACAGTCAGCGAACGGGCCGCCAAGCGGATCGGCGAGATTCTGAAAGCCGAGCCACCGGGCACTATGTTGCGTGTCTCCATCGAAGGCGGCGGTTGCTCAGGCTTCCAGTACAAGTTCGACATGGAACGCGCGAGGGCTGACGACGACCTCGCCATCACCCGGGATGGCGCTACCGTGGTGATCGATCCGGTCTCGATGAATTATATGGCCGGTGCCGAGATCGATTTCGTTGACGACCTCATCGGCGCTTCGTTCAAAGTAAAGAACCCAAAAGCCACCGCCTCCTGCGGCTGCGGCACCAGCTTCGCGCTATAACCCCTACTCCGCCGCGATGGCCGGCGGAGCTTCCTGTACCTCGGCAAGCTGCGGCTCGAGCCGGCGCCTGAGCATCCGGTCGAAGCGGTCGAGGTAGAGGTAGATCACCGGCGTGATGTAAAGCGTGAGCAACTGGCTCAGCAGAAGACCGCCGACCACCGCGACGCCGAGCGGCTGGCGCAGCTCGGCGCCCGCGCCCGTGCCGAGCGCGATCGGCAGCGTGCCGAAGATCGCCGCGAAGGTTGTCATCATAATCGGCCGAAAGCGCAGCATGGCGGCTTCGCGGATCGCGGCCTCCGCAGAAAGGCCGACGCGGCGGCGCTCGATGGCGAAGTCAATCATCATGATCGCGTTCTTCTTCACGATGCCGACAAGCATCACGATGCCGATCATCGCGATCACCGACAGATCCATGCGGAACAGCATCAGGGTCAGGATCGCGCCGATGCCGGCGGACGGCAGACCCGAGATGATGGTAATCGGATGGATGAAGCTCTCATACAAAATACCAAGCACCACGTAGGCGGCGAAGATCGCCGCCAGGATTAGTATACCCTGGCCGCGCAATGAATCCTGGAAAACCTGCGCCGTGCCTTGGAAGCCTGTGGTGATCGTCGCCGGCAACCGTTGTTCACGCTCAAGGTTCTGGATCGCGTCAACCGCTTGCCCGAGCGAGAAGCCCGGCGCTAGGTTGAACGAGATGGTCACTGCCGGCTGCTGGCCTTGGTGATTGACCTGCAGCGGCCCAACCGTGGGCTCGAATTTTGTGACCGCCGACAGTGGAACGACGGTGCCGTTGGTGGTTTTCAGATAAATGCGCGCGAGGTCGTCTGGGCCCGCTTGAAACTCAGGCTGCGCCTCAAGGATGACCTGGTAGGTGTTAACCGGCGAGTAAATCGTCGCCACTTGCCGCGCACCGAAGGCGTTGTAGAGCTCCTGTCGCACCTGATCGACGGTCAGCCCATAAACAGCGGATTTTTCGCGGTCGACCTGAATCGTGACTTGCGGGTTCTTGATGTAAAGGTCGGTGGTGACGTCAAGCAACCCAGGAATTTGCGCGATTTTGTCGCGCAGTTCCGGCGCCAGCCGATACAGTGTAGCAGTGTCGTTCGATTGCAGCGTGTACTGATACTGGCTTTTGTCGAGCTTGCCACCGAGGTTGATGTTCTGGATAGGCTGGAAAAAGATCCGAATGCCGGGAACAATATTGGCGTTCTTGCGCAAGCGCGCGGTAATTGTCGCCAGACTGTCGCGCTCTTTGCGCGGCTTGAGCGCCACCAGCATGCGCCCGCTGTTGCCAACGGTGTTCGGGCCGCCGGCGCCGACGGTTGAATTGACGTAAGCCACCGCTGGGTCCTTCCGCACGATGTCGGCGACCCGCCGCTGGAGTACGCTTAGCGCCGGGAAGGAAATGTCGGTGGAGCCTTCAGTGATGCCGACGACGTAGCCGGTATCCTCGGTTGGGAAGAATCCTTTCGGCACCACTACATAAAGCCACAGCGTGCCGCCGATGGTCACCAGCGTGAGCCCCAGCATGATCGATTTGGCCCTGAGCACCAGATCGAGCGTCCATTCGTAAGCGCGCAGCATCAGCTCGAACAGACGCTCAAAATTGCGCAGCAAGATATTTTGTTTCTCGCCGTGATAGCCCTTGAGAACGCGCGCGCACAACATCGGCGTCAGCGTCAGCGAGACGAAGCCGGAGACGACGATCGCCACGGATATTGACACTGCAAATTCGCGGAACACGCGCCCGACCATACCGCCCATCAGCAGCACCGGGATAAACACTGCAATCAGCGAGAAAGTGATCGATATGATCGTGAAGCCGATCTCGCGTGAGCCTTTCAGCGCGGCCTCGAACGGCCGCATGCCGCCTTCGACGTGGCGGACGATGTTCTCCAACATGACGATGGCGTCGTCGACCACGAAGCCTACCGACAGCGTCAGCGCCAATAGTGTCATGTTGTTAATCGAAAAACCGAACGCGTACATCGCCGCGCAAGTGCCGATCAGGGACACCGGAACCGCCAGCGCCGGAATAATGGTGGCCGAAACTTTGCGCAGGAACAGGAAAATTACCAAAATAACAAGTGCGATCGCGATCGCCAACGTTTCCTGCACATCGGTGACCGCGGCACGGATGGAGATGGAGCGGTCGAACAGTGGCTGCATCTGAACGGAGGGCGGCACTTGGGCCCGCAAGTTCGGCAGAATATCGCGCACCATGTCGACGACCTGCACGGTGTTGGCGTCGGGCTGGCGCTGGATCGCCAGCACAATGGCGCGGGCATCGTTGAACCAGGTTGCGATCTTGTCGTTCTCGACGCTATCGATCACCCGCGCGATCTGGTTGAGCTTGACCGGCGCGCCCTTGCGATAGGCTACGACGACGTCACGATAGTTAGCCGCATGTTCGATCGCGCTGGTCGCCGTCAGCGTCACGCTTTGCTTCGGTCCGGTCAGCGTGCCCACAGGCGTCGAGGAATTGGCCTTGGCGACGACGCCGCGCACGTCGTCGAGCGAGATATTGCGCGCCGCTGCCTCGGTCGGATTGACCTGGACGCGCACGGCAAATTTCTGCGCACCATAAACCAGCACTTGGGCGATGCCGGGCAGCTGCGAAATCTGCGGCGCCAGCACGGTTTCCGCATAATCGTCCACGGTCGACAGCGGGACCGTGTCGGAGCGCAAGCTCACATAGAGCACCGGGAAGTCGCCCGGATTAACCTTTCGGAAGGTCGGCGGCGTCGTCATTTCGACCGGCAACAAACGCGCCGCGGTGGCAAGCGCGGTCTGCACATCGAGCGCCGCGCCGTCGATGTTACGGCCAAGGTCGAACTGGATCGTGATCTGCGTGATGCCGAGCGACGACGATGAATTCATCGACGAAATGCCGGCAATCGTAGAAAGCTGCCGCTCGATCGGCGAGACCACCGACGCCGCCATGGTCTCTGGGCTCGCTCCCGGCAACTGCGCAATGATCTGGATTGTCGGGAAATCCACCGCCGGCAGCGCCGCAACCGGCAACAGTCGATAAGCGAACACGCCGAAAACGATCAGCGACGCCGTCATCAACGTCGTCAGCACCGGGCGTCGGATACAGGTTTCCGAGATATTCATAGATCAGCTGCCCGCGACCTTGGGCTGGCGCGGGTTGACGCGCGTGCCGTTAGACAGCAGCAATTGACCGTCGGTCACGACGGTTTCGCCGCCGTTGAGCCCTTTGCTGATCACCGATTGGCTGCCGACCGTGCGGTCGACCGTCACAGGCTGCACATTGGCGACGTTGTCGTTGATCACGAAGACGAAGTTGCCGGTCTGACTGACTTGCACGGCATTCGAGGGTACCACCACCGCGTCCTCGACCCGCAAGGTCAGTTCAACGGTCACCAGCGTACCTGGCCAGAGCACCTCGTTTTCATTCGGCATGGTGGCGCGAATGGTCGCCATTCCGGTCGCCGAATCCACGGTGTTCTCAATCATCGTCACTTGTCCGCTGGCGCGCTTCCGCTCGCCCGGAATGATGGCTTCAATGGTGGCGGATTCCGCGGCCAGAGCCTGGCGGATTTCTGGCAAGACCTTCTGCGGCACCGTGAAGGTGACGTAGACCGGCGCCATCTGATTGATTGTTGCCATCGGCGTGGCGTCGGCCTGGCGCACGAAATTGCCGACTTTGACCGCCGCCGCACTGATGCGTCCATTGATCGGGGCGGTGACATTGCAATAGCTCAACTGGACCTTGAGGTTCTGGAGCAGACCTTCATCGGCTTTGATTGCCGCGCGGTACACGTCGGACTGCGTCTTGGCATTGTCGAGATTGACCACTGGCGTCGCGTTCTTGGCGACAAGGTCTGTGAAGCGCGCTACGTCGCGTTCGGCGCCGGCGAGCTGCGCTTTATCGCGCGCAACTATGCCCTCGGTCTGCGCAATTTGTGCCTGGATGGTGCGGCCGTCGAGCGTGAACAGCGGATCGCCCTTCTTGACCTCGGCGCCGTCGCGAAAGTGCACGGCGGTGATCGCGGTGTCGACCCGCGTCTTGATAGCGACGCTGGCGATCGGCGTTACATTGCCCAGCGAGTCAATGCGCACCGGGGTTGGCTTCCGCTCGGCGGTCGCAACTTCAACGGGAACGGCGTTGGCCTCGTCTTGGGAACGGGCGGCAACCCCGTTGCCCGCCCATTGAGCGCGCGCCAATAATACAACGCCGATCAGGGCGATTGCTGCCACCCCAAATAGCCACTTTCGTTGCTTCATCGGCGATTATCCGGCCTGGTTTGACAGATTCCCTGCCCAGGCTCCTCGATCCATGGGAACGACGGCGTTCGCACCACTATCGGGCCGCGTCTTTCTACCACAGAAACGGGAATGAGTGCATATCCCTGCGCCTGCTGGTAAACACCCAAGACTCTGGTTTTCTTTAGTTCTTTAGCCGGCACCTTGCGTATGCGCATCGCAACATGGAACGTCAATTCGATCCGCCAGCGGCTGGACCACTTGCAGGCTTGGCTGAAGGAACGCGAGCCCGACATCGTCTGCCTGCAGGAAATCAAATGCGTCGACGACGCCTTCCCGCGTGAGACCTTCGAGAGACTCGGCTACAACGTGGCGGTGCACGGGCAGAAGACCTTCAACGGCGTTGCCCTGCTTTCCAAACTGCCCTTCGACGAGGTTGCCCCTGGATTGATCGGCGACAAGGAAGACGTGCAGGCGCGTTTCCTTGAGGCGCTGGTATCGACCAAGACCGGCGTCCTACGGGTGGTGAGCCTCTATCTGCCCAACGGCAACCCACCAGCCTCTGAAAAATACCTTTATAAACTCAAATGGATGGACAGGCTTATTGCTTTTTCACTTGAGCGGCTGAAGTTGGAAGAGCCGATGCTGTTGGCCGGAGACTACAACGTCATTCCGGCAGCCGTCGATGCCCGTAATCCAGCAGCCTGGGTCAATGATGCGCTGTTCTTGCCGCAGACGCGGCAGAAATTCCGCGCGCTAATCAATTTGGGTCTCACCGACGCTTTGCGGGCGGTGAGCGAATCCGATGACCTGTTTACGTTCTGGGATTATCAGGCCGGCGCCTTCCAAAAGAACAACGGCATCCGCATCGACCATCTGCTGCTGTCGCCGCAAGCCACCGACAGTCTGGTCGACGCCGGCATCGACCGCCATGTGCGCGGATGGGACAAGCCGTC
>Ga0207805_1000152_pt1 | contig 9974 bp, 8 predicted proteins | sample LuqExpMetageno49_FD_187807 | JGI IMG/M metagenome (GOLD analysis project Ga0207805, IMG submission 187807) | Tropical forest soil microbial communities from Luquillo Experimental Forest, Puerto Rico - Sample 49 (SPAdes) | ecosystem: Environmental > Terrestrial > Soil > Tropical forest ... | reverse complement strand
AGGCGGGCGTGCCGACCTACCTGATCGCCAACGGCTCCGAGATCAGAGCCGAATGGGTCGAGGCGGTCGAGGCGGTCGGCATTACGGCCGGCGCATCGGCGCCGGAAGTGATGGTGATGGATGCGATCGAGGCCCTGCGCAAGTTCGGGCCGGTGGAACAGGTTTCGGCTCTGGCGGGACGTGAGGAGAATATGGAATTCCGCGTTCCGGTCGAGCTTCTGGATGTTAAGAACGCAAGTAAAATAGGTAAGGACGGTAGCCTTGGGCATTCCTCTCTTGCAAAAGTTGATTGTGGGTAGCTACGTCGTTCGTCAGCGTCTCGCAGGCCGCAAACGCTATCCGCTGGTGTTGATGCTGGAGCCCTTGTTCCGGTGCAATCTCGCCTGCGCGGGCTGCGGCAAGATCGATTATCCCGACGAAATCCTGAACCAACGCATTTCGGTCGAGGACGCGCTCGGCGCGGTCGACGAATGCGGCGCGCCGGTCGTGTCGATCGCAGGCGGCGAGCCGTTGCTGCACAAGGAACTGCGGCAGATCGTCAAGGGCATCATCGATCGCAAGAAGTTCGTCTATCTCTGCACCAATGCGCTGCTGATGGAAAAGCGCATGAAGGACTACACACCGAGTCCGTATTTCGTGTGGTCGGTGCATCTCGACGGCGACAAGGAGACACACGACCGGTCGGTCTGCCAGGAAGGCACCTACGAGCGCGCGGTCGCCGCGATCAAGGAAGCGAAAGCCAGAGGCTTCCGCTGCAATATCAATTGCACTCTGTTCAACAATGCCGATCCAGAGCGGATGGCCAAGTTCTTCGATAGCGTGATGGAAATGGGCGTTGACGGCATCACCGTGTCGCCGGGCTACGCCTACGAGCGCGCGCCCGACCAACAGCACTTTCTCAACCGGCAGACGACGAAGCAGATCTTCCGCGACATCTTCAAACGCGGAAACGGCGGCAAGAAGTGGTCGTTCAGCCAGTCCGACCTTTTCCTCGATTTCCTCGCCGGTAATCAGACCTATCACTGCACACCGTGGGGAAACCCAACGCGCACGGTATTTGGCTGGCAGCGGCCCTGCTACCTCGTCGGCGAAGGCTATGCCAAGACCTTCAAGGAACTGATGGAGGGCACCGACTGGGATTCCTACGGCGTCGGCCATTACGAGAAGTGCGCCGACTGCATGGTACACTCCGGCTTCGAGGCGACTGCCGTCAACGATTCGATCAGCCATCCGTTGAAGCTGTTCAAACTACGCAAGGGCGTGAAGACGGACGGGGCGATGGCGCCGGAGGTCGACATGTCGAACCAGCGCCCGGCGCAATACGTCTTCTCACGGCACGTGCAGGAAAAGCTTTCGGAGATCCGCGAGGAGAAGGCGCGCGCCAAGGAAGCGCCCCAGCCGATGGAAGCGGCGGAGTAGGTTTCAGGAAGTTCAAATGAAAATGCCCGGCATCACGCCGGGCATTTTCTTTTCCCGAAGCCCGTCATGGTCCGAGAAGGCAAACGATTCAGCTCCTTCAATGGATACCCCGCTTTCGCGGATATGACGGCTGTGCGGCGCTCGCTACATCCCAAACTCAAATCGTCGCACACTGCCCTTCAGCGTCCGATAACGCGCCAGCGCCCAGAGCGGGAAGTATTTGCGGTAGCCGTGATAACGCAGGTAGAAAACGCGCGGGAAACCGGTGCCGGTGTAGAGCTCCTCATCCCACAGACCGTGCTCAGCTTGCGTGTCGATCAGATATCGAATGCCGCGCGCGACCGCCGGGTGCCCCACCTCACCCGAGGCCATCAGCGCGAGCGATGCCCAGGCCGTCTGCGACGACGTGCTTGGCGCCTTCTCGTAACCGCCATAGACGAGCTTGTAGCTGTCGCAGTCCTCGCCCCAGCCGCCGTCTTCGTTCTGAATTGAGACGAGCCAGTGCACCGCCTTGCGGATCACCGGATGCGTGTATGGCAGGCCAGTGGCGTTGAGCGCGCACAGCACCGACCAGGTGCCGTAGATGTAATTCACGCCCCAACGTCCGTACCAGCTCCCGTCGTCCATCTGCTCGCCGACGAGATAAGCGATGCCGTGCTTGATCGCAGGATCGTCGTGCTTCGCACCGAGTTGCACCAGCGCCGACACGCATCGCGCGCCGACATCCTCGGTCGGCGGATCGACCAGCGCGCCGTGATCGGCGAACGGAATGTTGTTCAGGTACTGGTACGTATTGTCGATGTCGAAGGCCGCCCAGCCGCCGTTGCGGCTCTGCATGCCGCGCACCCACTCCTCCGCGCGGGCGAGCACCGTGTCGTAATCGCGCGTGCCGGTCGTCTTGCGCAGCCGATCCATCGCCATGATCACGACGGCTGTGTCGTCGAGATCGGGATAATGCGGGTTGGCGTATTGGAAGGCCCAACCGCCCGGCCGCAGGTTCGGCGCGCGCGCGCACCAGTCGCCGACGATGTCGACCTCCTGCAGCGGCACGAGCCAGTCGAGCGCGCGCTTCACATGCGCATTCGCTTCGTCGCCGCCGACCTCCAGCAGGGCCTGCGCGGCGAGCACGCTGTCCCACACCGGCGAGACGCAAGGTTGGCAATACGCCTCATCCTCTTTAACGACGAGGAGCCGCTCGACCGAGTCGCGGGCGATCGCCGCTTTGCGCGCGTTCTCCGGTCCGCCGAGCGTGTCGTACATCATTGTGGCGTTCGCCATCGCCGGGAAGATCGCACCGAGTCCATCCTTGCCGTTGAGCCGCTCGTCGACGAATTCGACCGCCCTTCGAATCGCGCGGGCGCGCAGTTTTTCCGGCGGATCGTTGAACAGTTTGCGCAGGACGACGTCGACGGCGCGGAAGAAGCCGAAGATCGCCGCGTTCTGATGCGGCGCCTTCTGGGCCGGACCGATGCTGAGCGGCGGCTCGCGGAACAGCTCGTCGAGCGTGATGCCGCGCGGATTCTTCGCGCGCGGCTTGAGCGCGAACAGCACAAGCAGCGGCACCAGCACGGTGCGGCCCCAGTACGAGATCTTGCTGAGATGGAAGGGAAACCAGCGCGGCAAGAGCGTGATCTCGACCGGCATCATCGGCACCGCGTCCCAGCTCATGATGCCGAACAGCGCGAGCAGGCTGCGCGTGAACACGTTGACGTGCTTCGCGCCGCCGTGGGCAAGGATCGCGTCGCGCGCACGCTTCATGTGCGGCGCGTCGACGTCGTCGCCGATCATCTTCAGCGCAAAGTAAGCTTTCACCGTCGCGCTGATGTCGAAATCGCCGTCGTGAAACAGCGGCCAGCCGCCATGCTTTGCGCCCTGGACGCGGCGCAGATAGACGCCGATTTTGCGCTCGAGCTCCGCATCGATGGACTCGCCGCGGTAATGGCGCAGCAGCACGTATTCCGCGGGAATCGTCGCGTCGGCTTCGAGCTCGTAGCACCAGTGCCCGTCCGCATTTTGCTTCGTGTAAAGCGCGCGGCAGGCGGCACCGATCGCCCGCACGACATCGTCGCCGATGTCACGGATGATCGGGGGTGCGGTATCGAGTTCGAGTGTCATGCGGCCCGTGTCCAGGTTCTTCTTGTTTCGATCAGTTCGGCGGCGCGATGGCCAGAGCGCACGGCGCTTTCGATGGTTGCCGGCAGCCCTGTCGCGGTCCAGTCGCCGGCGAGGATCAGATTGCGCCACTTTGTGACCGGGCCGGGGCGCTTGGCATTTTCTTCCGGCGTCGCCGCGAATGTGGCGCGGCGCTCGCGCACGATCTGCCAAGGCGGCAGCCTGTCTGGAAGTCCGGTCACGGCCGCCACCTCGTGCCAAATCTTCGCGGCCAATTCGGCTCGCGGCATGTCCAACAGCTCGCCGGCGTCGCTGACCGTGACGGCAATGCGGCCGGGCAGCGCGAAAATCCATTCGCTGGTGCCATTCACGACGCCGATCATGCGCCTGAAGTCCACGGGCGGGTCGATGCGGAAATGCGCGTTGACGATGCTGCGGAAGGCGCCCGGCGCAGTGAGATTCGGCACCAGCGCCGTCGCGCCATAGGCCGGCACCGCGAGGATGACGCTGTCCTCGTCCTTGAGCCCGATGATATCTTCACCAAAATCGATGGCCACAACGCGATCGCCATCGAAACGCAACGCATGCAGCGGATGCTGCAGCACCACTTCGATGCCGCGTTCGCGCAAGGTACGCAGCGCCGGCGCGATGAACGCATGGCCGATGCCTTCCGGCGCGATCAGCGGACGGCAGGCCTTGCCCCCGATGGCGAGCGTCTCGCGCAACAGGCGCGCGGCGAGTTCGCCCGAGCCGTGCAGCGGCTCGATATTGAGCGCGGCGAGAAACAGCGGCTCGATGAGACGGTCATAGAGCGGGCCCGAGCACGGCATCAATTCGGACAAGGGCTTGTCGCCCGAACGCCACATCAGCCGTGCGAGCGGCCAGTAGTCGCGCAGTTTCGTTTCAGGCACGCGCCGGTTCTTGTCGAATATCCACCACGGGATCGCACCAGAGGAGATTTGGATCTTCCAGCGTGCAAGATTAGCAAGATCGACGAAACAGAACTCCGCTTCCGCCGGGCCTTCCAGCATGTCGGACGCGCCTATGGCAGCGAGATAATCGAGTGCGGCGTGATTGCCCGACAGCAATAGATGCGTGCCGTTGTCGATCACCATGCCGGTGACGTGATCGTAGTAGGAGCGGCAGCGGCCGCCCGCCTGCCCAGCCGCCTCATGCACGACGATTGCGCGTCCAGCCGCCGACAGCCGCACGGCCGCGGCGAGGCCCGCGAGTCCCGCGCCGATGATGTGAACGGTGCTGGCGTCAGATGAAGGCATGGCGCAGTGCAATTCCGAGCAGATGGATTTTGTTGACGCGCACGCGCTCGCGCGGCGGATTGAACCCGCGCGCGGACATGCCGTCGAGAATGCGGCGATAGGCGAGCCCCATGATGCGCGGTGCGCGCACCGCATGGCGAGGGCTGCGCGCCATGATCGCTTCAGCCTTCTCGAAATGCTCGCGCGCGCGCTGAACGACCATATTGCACGCGACGGCCAAATTGGGATGCCCGGCGACGGCCTGCGGATCGCGCGACTGGATGCCCGCGAGCGAAAGCGCTTCCTGCGGAAGATAGAGCCGGCCGATGGCCGCGTCCTCATCGATGTCACGCAGGATGTTGGTCAATTGCAGTGCGCGGCCGAGGTGATGCGCGAGCTTGCGGCCGGACTCTTCATCCATGCCGAAGACGCGCACTGAGAGCCGGCCCACGGCAGAGGCGACGCGATCGCAGTAGAGATCGAGCGCTGAAAAATCGGGCGCGCGGATGTCCTCTCGCGCATCCATCTCCATTCCGTCGATCACGGCGAGGAAATCGTCTTTGCGCAGACCGAACTGCCGCACGGCTCTGGCGAGATTGCTCAAGGATGCCGGCGGCGCACCCGCGTACATCGAGTCGATGTCCCGCCGCCAATGCTCGAGCGCGGCAAGGCGTTCCGGCCGCGGCCCCTCATTATCGGCAATGTCGTCGACCAAGCGACAGAACGAATAGATCTCGTACATTGCCTCGCGCTGCGCTTTTGGGAGGATGCGCATGGCGAGATAGAAATTCGACCCGCTCGCGCGCGTCGCGGCAACCGAGGCGTTGTCCAATGCGGCGCTCACGTTCATCACCAACCGAAGGCCGGTGCCTTGCGCATGAACAGCGACCGCCAGAGGCCGAGCGCCGCGCCGGCTGCGCCGGTCAAGAGCATTTGCGACTTGCGTAAGTGCACGCGCTCGCTCAACGGATCGCGCACCAGCAAGGTCGCGACCAGACGCTCGGCGAGCTTCTGAATCGCGGCAACCTCCATTGCGAGACGCGTGTCGCGCAGCATCGCCGCAAAGGGCCGGCTTTCGTTCAGTAGCGTGCCCGTGCGCCGCGCAAGATCCTGCAAGCAGCGGATCAGCGCAGGCGAGGCATGCGATGCGGCGAGCGCGTCCACAGTCAGGCCGTGCACGCGGAGCGCGTCTTCCGGAATGTAGACGCGGTTCAGCGCGCGATAGTCCTTTGCGCAGTCCTGTAGGTGATTGATGATCTGCAGCGCGGCGCAGAGCGCGTCGTTCGCCCGCCATGTCGCCTGCGACTCGCCGTGCACGTCGAGAACGTAGCGGCCGACCGGCATTGCCGAATAGCGGCAATATTCGATCAGATCGTCCCAGTCCGCGTAGCGCAATTTGGTCACGTCCTGCCGGAATGCGCGCAGAAGATGCTGCGCATGCACGGGAGACAGCCCGCGCTCGGCAACCACACTGCGCAATTGCACGCCCTGCGGCTCCTCATCATTATGACCGAGCAGTGACGCTTCCATGCGGTCGAGACGCGAGAGCTTCTCGTCGGGCGGCAGCGAAGCATGATCGGCGATGTCATCGGCGACGCGCACGAATTCGTAGAACGCCAGGATTGCCGGCCGGTGCTTGCGCGCGATCAACAGTGAGGCGACGGGAAAATTCTCGTCGCCCGAACCTTTGCCGGATCGCAGAGCTGCACTTTCCTTCATCGCAGACCCGGCGCGTTCACGTGCACGCGTCCCTTCCATTCGCCGCCGCGCTTACGCCAATGCCGCCAGGCGGAATCGATCGTGTACAGTGCGTAAAGCGCGGCAATTCCAGGCAGAGCGATACCCCATAAAGGTGACACACGATAGAAGCGCAATGTCGGCACAAAGGTGAGCGCCATCGCAACCCATACCGCGAGCCCGATCCAGCGCGCCGGTCCTTGTGCGAAGATCGCCAGAAGCGGCGCGGCAAAAAAAGTCATTGCGAGACCCGCGATGCAGCCGATCAGCATCAGCACGGAGAAATTGAGCTGCGAGTAGGCCGAGCGCGCGATCATCTGCCGTACGTCGGCGAGTCTTCCGTAGGGCCGGATGCTACGCACGCGGTCCGTGAGGCCGAGCCAGATCGGGCCAATACGTTTGAGCTGCCGAGCGAGCCTGCAATCGTCGATCAGCGCATTGCGGATGCTGTCGATACCGCCCGCGGCACGCAGAGCTTCGGTCTTGAGCAGTACGCAGCCGCCCGCCGCTGCTGCCGTCGAAGCTTTCGCATCGAGCACCCAGGCGAACGGATACAGCATCTCGAAGAAATAGATGAATGCGGGCACGTGGCTGCGCTCGGCGAGGCTCTCACAGCGGAGCTTCGCCATGAACGAGGTGAGCACGTATCGGCCCTGCTCCGCCTGTGCCACCAGCCACGACACGCTCTCCGGCGCATGAACGATATCGGCATCGGTCAGCAGCAGGTAATCGGGTGCCCTACGCTCGGCGGCGTTCACGCCCTGCCGCAAAGCCCACAGCTTGCCAGTCCAGCCTGACGGCAGGCTCGCGCTCCTGATGATCTCGACCGCGTGCATCGTCTCTTCTGCCGCGCGTTTGGCAATCACACCGGTGCCGTCATCGCTGTCGTCGTCCACCACGATAACGCTCAGCGCCCCGGCATAGTCCTGCCGCAGCAGCGAGCAGACGCTCTGACCGATCACCGCCGCCTCATTGCGCGCAGGGATAATGACCGCGACCGACGGCCAGCGCACCGGCGATGGCGGGCTGTGGTCATCCCTGATCTTGCCCAACCAGAACATGCCCCGGCCGGTCAGCAGGTACAGCCAAATGGCAGCCGAAATCCCTGCCAGAACAATGGATAACATGAATGTTGCGGGCTCGGTCAGAGGGAGGTTCCTGCTTCAATGTCCGTCGGCCGAAATGGTTCGCCCGGCCCGGAACTTTTCACGCCGGACGGGATTCAAAAGGCCTTTCCGAAGGATAAATCAACCCGTTTCGCCTGTAAGGGGATCTGCGCAAGCGCCCAGCCAGCCGGTTTGCGCGCCGCCACCATCGGCGCAATATGGTCGTAAAGCCTCCAAAGGAGGGCCGCATGAACGCCGAGCAGCAGCTCTGGGCCGATTTTTCCCGGCCAATCGTCACCGCCGACGACTACATCGCGTCTTTGCGCGGCCGGCGCATGAAGGTGTTCTTCATGGGCGAGCGCGTCGAGGAGCCGGTCGAGCATCCGGTCATCTTCCCCTCGATCAACGCCATGGCGGAGACCTACCGCCTCGCCTCCGAGCGGCCGGATCTCGGCGGCGCAAAGAGTGACATCGCGGGCGTCCTCACAAACCGCTTCCTGCACGTGCCCACTGGCCCGCAGGACCTCGTCACCAAGCACGAAATGCAGCGCGAACTCGGCCGGCGCACCGGTACCTGCTTTCAGCGCTGTGTCGGCCTCGACGCGATCGGCGCCTGCCATTCGGTGACCTTCGACATCGATGCCGCGATCGGCACCGATTATCACAAGCGCTTTCTTGCCTTCCTCAAGCGCGCGCAGAGGGCGAACATCGTGATCGGCGGCGCGATGACCGATCCGAAGGGCGACCGCTCTTTACCGCCGCACAAACAGGCCGATCCCGATCTCTTCCTGCGCATCGTAAAACGCGATGCGGGTGGAATTTATATTTCCGGCGCCAAGATGCATCAGACCGGCGCGGTCAATTCGCACTGGCTGATCGTGATGCCGACCATGCGCATGACCGACGCCGACAAGGATTGGTCGGTCGTCGGCGCGGTGCGCGTCGACGCGTCGGGGCTGACCTACATCGTCGGCCGCCAGACCAACGATACGCGCGCGGTCGACGGTGGCGCGCTCGACGCCGGCAATGCCCAATTCGCCGGACAAGAGTCGATGATCGTGTTCGAGAACGTGTTCATCCCGCATGAGCACGTGTTCATGGACGGCGAATATCAGTACGCCGCGAGCCTAGTCGAACGCTTCACGACCTATCACCGCTCGTCCTACGTCTGCAAAACGGGCCTGGGCGACGTGCTGATCGGCGCGGCGGCGGAAGCGGCTTCACACAACGGTGTCGAGGGCGTCTCGCACATCAAGGACAAGCTCGTCGAGATGACCCATCTCAACGAGACGATCTATTCGAGCTGCATGGCTGGAGCATACCGATCGAAGCCGATGGCGTCCGGCGCGTATCTGAACAACGAGATGCTGTCGAACGTCGCCAAGCACAACGTCACCCGCTTTCCCTTCGAAATCGCGCGGCTCGCGCAGGACATCGCCGGTGGCCTGGTCGTGACGATGCCGTCGGAGAAGGACTTGCACAACAACGAGATCGGCCCGCTGATCCGGAAGTTTTTACAGGGCAAGAGCGGCGTCGAGACCATCGACCGCATGCGTATCCTGCGGCTGATCGAGAACATGACGATCGGCCGCAACGCGGTCGGCTATCTCACCGAAAGTCTGCATGGCGCGGGATCGCCGCAGGCGCAACGCATCCAGATCGCGCGCGGCATGCAAGTCGAGGAGAAGAAGGCCCGCGCGCGAAAGCTGGCCGGGATTGAGAGGCAGCCTTAAGCGGCCGGCCGGCCGAACCGCGTGCGCGGCGCGCTCTTGCGCTGGATTTCGATGGCCCGACGCGCAACGCTCTCCTTCAAACCGGCAAAACTCTGCGCACAGCGTTTGTAGCGCCAAGTGACATGTCTCGCCCGGCCTTGCGCAGGCGTAAGATCGCCCTGGGCGGGATAGTGCTTGGCGTCACCGGTCGCCTGCCCACCATTGTTGGCGCGGCAAGGTGAACGCTTTCTTCCTTTACACGGCAGACAGGCTAATTCGCTGTGAACACGGCCGCGCGGATCTTAGCCTTCCAGGCTAAGCGCGGCACGAAAACGGCGTTTCAGCGTCCCCCCGTCGCGCTCGGGGAGCACGCGCGGGGGCTCGCCCGCGTTGATCGCAATGCGAGCAAACAACGGACCGGCAAAAGCGTTGAGCCGTGCCGCGAGGCCGGCCAAGCCCTGCTCGTCGTGCGCGTAGAACTTCTTGCGTTTGCTGATAATGCGCTTATAGACCGGGTGCGGCACACGGCGGCTGACTTCCACCACGATGGTTTTGGCCATCTTCGTCGAGACAACCTGACCGACCTTCTGGTTTTTCCGGGTAACTGCGGCTTGCTCGGCCATGACTTACTT
>Ga0207805_1000149_pt1 | contig 10042 bp, 9 predicted proteins | sample LuqExpMetageno49_FD_187807 | JGI IMG/M metagenome (GOLD analysis project Ga0207805, IMG submission 187807) | Tropical forest soil microbial communities from Luquillo Experimental Forest, Puerto Rico - Sample 49 (SPAdes) | ecosystem: Environmental > Terrestrial > Soil > Tropical forest ... | reverse complement strand
CGAGCAGGGCTGCCATAACGAATGCCGCCGAACCGGCCGCAACAATGAGCGCGTGCGCCCTGCGGGGTGTCAGGGAGTAAAGCATAGGGGTCACCTCGCGTGTGAGGATACCCCACGAGTGTTGTGGAACAGTTAATGACTTCCTAATGCCGAAGGCATGACAACAATCATTTCTGATCTCCCAGCAGTCGCGACACCGGAAGGCTCATCAGCAGGATGATGCCGCCGGCCAGGGCGGCAATCCCGCCCAGCATCACAAAGAACGCGGCGGCGCTCATGCTCGACCAGAAAGTACCGAGATATCCCGCCAGGAGATTCCCGATGAAGCTGCTGGCGAGCCACAGCCCCATCATCAGCGAGAGCACGCGCGCCGGCGCGATTTTGGTCACGAATGAGAGGCTTGTGGGTGACAGATAAAGCTCGCCGATCGTGATCACGACGAAGAACGCAAACAACCACAGCCAGCTTGCGTGCTCGCGGCCCGTGACGAATGCCGCAAGTGCCATGACCAGCCAGGCGGCGGCGTTGAGCAGCGAGCCGATCGCCATTTTGGTGAGTGTGCTCGGCTCGCGCGGTCCTTGCCGTCGCCACAACGCGAGGATCAGCGGCGTGAAAGCGAAGATCATGAATGGATTGAAGGCCTGAAACCAGGTCACCGGAATTTCGAACGAGGTGACGATCAGGTCGACCGTGCGGTCCGTTTGCGTGTCGGCCCAAAGCACGATCGTGTTGCCCTGCTGCTCGTAGGTGGCCCAGAACAGGCTTGCGGGTACGACAAGCGCAGCCAGCGCGAGCATCGCCTTCCGGTCCGCAGATGTGAGCCGCGCTTTTTCGCGATGCTCGAACACGTCCGGCGGCAAGCTCGGTGCGGCGGCGAGATAGATCACGAGCGCGATCGTCATACCGACGCCCGCAGCCGCGAAGCCGAAATGCCAGCCCGCTTCCTCGCCAAGCGTGCCGCAGACGAGCGGTGCGAAAAACGCGCCGAGATTGATGCCGACGTAGAAAATCGAGAACGCGCGGTCGCGCCGCGGATCGCCTGGCGCATACAGCGCGCCGACCTGGGTCGAGATATTCGGCTTGAACGCGCCGTTGCCAAGGATGAGCGCCGTCAAAGCAATCAGGAACAGCGGCTCGAAAGCCATCATGAAATGGCCGGCCGCCATGAGCGCGGCGCCGATCAATACGGTGCGCCGCTGGCCGAGTACGCGGTCGGCGATCAGGCCGCCGACAATGGGCGTGAGATAGACAAGACCAGTATAGAGCCCGTAGATCTGCGACGCGAACGGCTGCGCCGCCAGCGGCCCGAACACGCTTTCCAGCAGGTCGTGCAAGCCAGAAAGCCCGAGCACGTGCTGCACTCGCGCCGGATCGAGCAGGTGCTTGACCATGTAGAGCACGAGCAGCGCCCGCATACCGTAATACGAGAAGCGCTCCCACATCTCGGTCGCAAACAGGAATGGCAGGGCGCGCGGATGGCCGAACAATTCGGACCGTCCCGCGTCGTGGACCGATGCGGCATTCGTGCCGTTCTGCTGCGGCATATTTCGCGTTTCAGTTCCGCGACACGCCAGTGTAGGCTCGAGTCAGAAAGTCAGAAGGTCCGTAACAGGATCACGTCTCAGGGGAAAACGCCATGCGCACAAGAAAAACCGTGCTCGTCTTGCTGACCGCCGCCGCTGTCATGGGCAGCGCCGTTGGTGCAAGCGCCGAGGATTATCCGAGCCGCCCAATCCGGTTCATCGTCGGCTACGCGGCCGGCGGGGGAAACGATCTGTTCGCGCGGCTGGTGGTGCAGAAATTCCAGGAGCAGACCGGCCATACAGCCATCGTCGAGAACAAGGTCGGCGCAGGCGGGCGGATCGCGGTCGAATACGTCGCGAAGCAAACGGCCGACGGCTACACCGTGCTAGTCGGCGCGACCGGACAAATGTCGATCGCGTCCGCGATTTATCCCGACTTGCCGTATCATCCGACGAAGACCTTCATCCCGTTGAACATGATCGCATCCTTCCCGCTGGTGATGGTCGTCTCGGCCAACAACCAGGCGAAATCGGTAAAGGAACTGGTCGCCTGGGCGACGGCGCATCCGGACAAGGCGAACTACGGCTCGTCCTCGCCGGCCTTTACCATTGCGACAGAACTGTTGAAGCTGAAGACCGGCATGCCGGGCGTGGCGATCCCGTTCAAGAGCAGCAATGAATCGAACCTGTGCGTGATGAGCGACCAATGCCTGCTCACGATCTCGGACGGCCCGCCGGCGGTGCCGCTGATCAAAGGCGGCAAGACGCGCGCGCTTGCCGTCACCGGCAAGGAGCGCTCCGAAGAACTGCCGGATGTGCCGAGCATGGCGGAGGTCGGCTATCCGAGTGTGGATGTGCATCTGTGGAGCGGCTTCTTTGTCGACGCCGGTACGCCGAAGCCGATTGTCGACAAGCTCACGGCCGCCCTCGGTAAGGCGCTGGCCGATGCGCACGTGCAGGACGGGTTGAAAAAAATGGGCGTGACGCCCGGCGGACCGACCGGCGATGCGTTCAAGAAGATCATCGACGCCGATATCGACAAGTTCGGCGAAGTCGTGAAAGCGGCGCACCTGACGTTCCAGTAAACATGGGTCTCGCATCAGGGCGATCACGCCCCGATGCCTTCGGTCCGCGATTGTAAACTCACCATGCGTCTCGTCAGTGCGTTCGTTCTCGCGGCCCTTTCCGGCTCCGCCGGTCACTCCGCTCCGTCGACCGGCGTCTCCGCGCTGTTCAAGGATTATGGCCTATTCGGCATATGGGCGGTCGACTGCGCGGCGGAACCTTCGCCGGAAAACCCGCACGTGACAGTGAGCGAGCCAAAACCTGGCCGCGTCACCGAACGGCACGATCTCGGCCCGCGCTATGGCACGAACACCTACCGAATGCTCGACGCGCATCGCATCTCCGCGACACGAATCGGCATTGACGCCCTGTTCCAGCCGGACAGCGAGGCGGAGCAGCGGCAGGCGCTGGAATTCTCGGTCCGCCACCACACGCGCCGGACGATTTTCGTCCGGATCGAGGGCGGCGCGGTGCGCGTGAAAGACGGCGTCTTAACCGGCCACGGGGTGCAGACGCCGCGACTGAAGAAGTGCGAGTGAGGTGAGCCGCCGGCGCAGCTATACGTCCAGCAGTACCTCGCTGGCGAACTCCGCCTTCTCCTGGATGAACTCGAAGCGCGCTTCGGGCTTGTTGCCCATCAGCCGCTCCACCGCCTTGTCGGTCGGCTTTTCCTCGTCATGCACCAGTTTCACGCGCAAAAGCGTGCGCTTGGCGGGATCCATCGTCGTTTCTTTCAATTGCTGTGCCATCATCTCGCCGAGGCCTTTGAAGCGGGAGACCTCGACCTTCGCGTTTGCGTGGAATTCGCGCTTGAGCAGGTCGTCCTTGTGCGCATCGTTGCGCGCATAAAAGATCTTGCCCGCATGTGAGAGCCGATAGAGCGGCGGCACGGCGAGGTAGAGCCGCCCGGCTTCGATCAGACCTTTCATCTGCCGGTAAAAGAACGTGATCAGCAGCGATGCGATATGCGCTCCGTCTACGTCGGCGTCGGTCATGATGATGATCTTCTCGTAACGCAGGTCGTCCGGCTTGAAATGCGTGCTGGTGCCGCAGCCGAGCGCCTGCACGAGATCGGACAATTGCGCGTTTTGCGCCAGCTTATCCTTGCCGGCCGAGGCGACGTTTAAAATCTTGCCGCGCAGCGGCAGCACGGCCTGCGTGCGGCGGTCGCGCGCCTGCTTGGCGGAGCCGCCAGCGCTGTCGCCTTCGACGATGAACAGTTCGGAGCCGTCCTCCGCGGTGGAGGTGCAATCGGCGAGTTTGCCGGGCAGTCGCAATTTGCGCACCGCCGTCTTGCGTGCGATGTCCTTTTCCTGCCGCCGACGCAGACGCTCTTCCGCGCGTTCGACGACGAAGTCCAAAAGCTTGTTCGCCTGCAGTGGATTGCCGGCCAGCCAGTGATCGAACGGGTCCTTGATCGCCTGCTCAACGATGCGCTGCGCTTCCGCGGTCGCGAGGCGGTCCTTGGTCTGCCCCTGGAATTCCGGCTCACGCACGAACACGGATAGCATGCAGCCGGCGCCGGTCATCACGTCTTCCGACGTGATGGAGGCCGCGCGCTTGTCCTGGCCGACACGGGCAGCGTGATCCTTCAGCCCGCGCAGCATCGCAGAGCGTAAACCGGATTCATGCGTGCCGCCGTCCGGCGTCGGAATCGTGTTGCAGTACGAATTGAGGAAACCGTCGGCATCCGCGGTCCACGCCACCGCCCATTGCACCGCGCCGGCACGGCCGGCTTTGCCAGCCGATCCGGTGAAGATGTCCGGGTGCACGAGCGTAGTGCCTTCCAGGCTCGCCGCAAGATAGTCGCGCAAGCCATCCTCAAAGTGGAAGGTCGCGCTCTCCGGTACGTTCTCGACGCCTTTGAGCAATTCCGGCGCGCAATGCCAGCGGATCTCGACTCCGCCGAACAGGTATGCCTTCGAGCGTGTCATCCTGAACACGCGCTCGGGCCGGAAGTGCGCCTTCGCGCCGAAGATTTGCGCATCCGGTTTGAAACGCACCTTGGTGCCGCGACGGTTGGGTACGCGACCGACCTTCTCTAATTTGCCCTTCGGATTGCCCCGCTCGAACGCCATCCGGTAGTGCGTCTGCTCGCGCCAGACTTCGACTTCGAGCCGCTCCGACAGCGCGTTCGCGACCGACACGCCGACGCCGTGGAGACCACCGGATGTTTCGTACACCTCACTGTCGAATTTGCCGCCGGCGTGGAGCGTGCACATGATCACTTCCAGCGCCGACTTGTTCTTGAACTTCGGATGCGGGTCGACCGGAATGCCGCGGCCGTTGTCGGTGATGCTGACGAATCCGCTCGCTTCGAGCTCGACCTCGATCCAGTCGGCGTGACCGGCCAGCGCCTCATCCATCGCGTTGTCGATTACCTCGGCGAAGAGATGATGCAGGGCCTTCTCGTCCGTCCCGCCGATATACATGCCGGGCCGGCGGCGCACCGGCTCGAGCCCTTCCAGCACCTCGATGTGCTTGGCGCTGTAGCCGCTGTCGCTCGCTCCTCGCGCCTTTGCGCGCGCGGGCGAGGCGGCGCGCGATCGCGCGGGCGCTTCGAACAGATCGGGTTCTGGGGCTTTCTTCTTGGTCGCGGGCTTAGCCATGAGTTCTTTCAGATAGTTCCAGCGGCCGGGCTCTGCCAGCCGAATCGATTGCACCGACTATGCCACGGCCCTGTGGCAAGGGCCGGGCACGCGCGCAAGCAACCAAAGGCGGATTCGGCCGTTATCGGCCGCAGTTGACTGAAGTTCCGGCCGGAAGGGCCCAAATGAGCAATCCGTTGATCGTCCACAAAGTGCGCCGCCGCGATCCGGCGCAGGAGGGGGACGAGGGCGCACCGGCCGCGGGCAACTGGGATCGCGCCGCCCAATTCGCGGTCCTCGGTATTTTCGTCCTGCTGTTGATCGCGGCTTTCGACCTCGCCCGCCCGATCCTGGTACCGGCCGTTTCGGCGTTCATTGTGACCCTGATGCTCGGTCCGCTCGCCGGCCGCGCCGAGCGCTTGGGCAGTCCGAACGTGGCCAGCGCCTTCGCCCTCTGGATCGTGGTTTTGGTGGTTGTCTACGGCGCGCTTGCGCTCATCGCCGCCCCGGTCGTCGAGTGGATCGGAAAGGCGCCGGAGATCGGGCAGAGCATCCAGCAGAAGCTTCAGGTCTTGAACGGGCCGCTCGCCAGGCTGCAGCAGTTGCGCGACGCCTTGCTGCCGGCGAATGCGAGCGGCGGTCTCGGTGTCGACCTCGTTGCCTTCGTCAAGCCGGTGCTGGAGATCGTCGCGCCCGGCATTGGGCAAATGCTCGTCTTCTTCGGCTCGTTATTTTTCATGCTGCTCGGCCGCTCGGAGATGCGGCGCACGATGGTCGATATGGTCGGCAGCCGCGACGCCAAGCTAAGTGTGCTGAAGATACTCAACGAATCCGAGCGCGACCTGACCGGCTATTTGAGCACCGTCGCGATCATCAATCTGTGCGTTGGCATCGGCGCGGGCCTGATTGCCTTCGCGACCGGAATGCCGAGCCCGCTCGCCTGGGCGGTGCTGGGCTTCATTCTCAATTTCATCCCCTATATCGGCGCGCTGATGATAGAAGTCTCGATGTTCCTCGTCGGCCTTGTCGTTTTCCCGACCGTCGGCCAGGCACTGATAGCGCCGGTGCTTTATCTCGTGATGGGTACGCTCGAGGGCCATTTCATTACGCCGAGCATCATGGGACGGCAACTCACTCTGCATCCGCTAATGGTGTTTTTGTCTCTTGTGTTCTGGACCTGGCTCTGGGGTCCGATCGGCGCGTTTTTGTCCGTACCATTGCTAATAGTCGCCGTGGTGGCTGTCTCTCACGTCTTTCCGGACGACGAGCCGGCGTTGCCGGACTGAGCGGCTGGTCTGACGCAATCGATCTCGTGTAAGAAGCGGCGGGGAGGGGCGGCCCGCCGTTGCAATGAATCTCGATGACATCGCCAATTCCCTCGTCGCCTTCGTGCGCGATCATGCCGCCTGGGCGCCGCCTATTGTGTTCGCCCTCGCTTTCGCGGAGTCGCTCGCCTTCATCTCCTTTCTGGTACCGGCCTGGGGCGCGCTGGTCGCGATCGGGGCGCTGGCGGCCGCAGGTCACCTGAATTTGTGGGCGGTTTGGATCGCCGGTTCGCTCGGCGCGGCGTGCGGCGACTGGCTCTCCTACTGGATCGGCCTCAAGCTCGAATATTCCGTCGCACATATGTGGCCGCTGTCGCGGCATCCCGACCTGATCCCGAGCGGCGAACGGTTCGTGAGGCGCTGGGGCGTGCCCGGTATCTTCATCGGCCGCTTCTTCGGGCCGTTGCGCGCTGTCGTGCCGCTGATCGCCGGGATTTTTGAAATGCCGCAGTGGCAATTCCAGGCGGCGAATTTCACATCCGCGTTCGTCTGGGCGGCGGTGCTGCTGGTCTTGGGCGGCGGCGTCTCGCAGATCGCCTCCTGGATCATGTGGTAGCTCCGCCGGATCTGCTCCGGCGGAGCCGATTGTCAAATTCTATTTCAACCCCGCAACGCCCGCCTGCGAAATCGTGTCGTCCTGCGAGCCGGCGCCGCCGGAGACGCCGATCGCGCCGATCACCTTGCCGTCTTTCATCAGCGGGTTGCCGCCGCGCGAAGCGATAAATGCGTCGCCGAGCGTCGGCAGATAGGCGAAGAACCCCCCTTTGGCGAGCAAGCGCTCGAACACCAAAGTCGGCCGGCGATAACGCGCCGCTGCGCGCGCCTTATGCTGCGAAATATCGACCGAGGCGTATTGGCAGTAGTCGTCCTTCTCGAAGTAGACGAGATCGCCGGTCGGTCCGACGACGGCGATGCACATGCCGCGCCATTTCCGCTTGTCGACTTCCGCGCGGGCCGCGGCGGCGACTTGCTTCGCGGTTTCGAGATTGATCGGCTCGCCGTAGGCCGGCGGGGCCATCTGCTCCGGAACGTTTTCGTTCGGATTGGCCGGATCGGGCGGCGGCACCTGCGCCAAGGCGCCCGTTGCGAGCAGTGCGAGCGCGCCTGCATATACAATCATTTTCAATCCACGCATTTCCTTCCCTTCCTCTTGCTGTTCGGACGCCTTGTTTGGCGTCCCTCTTCTACGGCGGGCGAAGCCTATACCGGCTGTGCAAGATTTTCAGCACACCCTCACGGGTTTGTGCAGGAGCGGGCCAACCCGACCGCATGGCGGGACGCTCAGCCCCTTGTACATCGGGCCGCTTTGCTCCATGTCCGGGGCAACCTCTTTTGAAGGTGTGAAAGGACAAGTCTGATGGCGAGCAAGGCAAGAGTCGGCGTGCTAGGCGCTTCCGGCTACACGGGCGCGGAGCTCGTGCGCCTATTGCTGCGCCATCCGCGCGTCGAGATCACGCTGCTCACCGCCGAGCGCAGTGCCGGCAAGGCGATGCGCGACGTCTTTCCGCAGTTCTCGCCGTTCGATCTGCCGAAGCTGGTCACCGTCGACGGGCTCGATTGGGTCGGGGCATTGCTCGACGTGGCGTTCTGCGCGCTGCCGCATGGCACGACCCAGACGGTGATCAAAGGTCTGCTCGCCGCGGCGCCCTCGACCAGGGTCGTCGACCTCTCCGCCGATTTCCGACTGCACGACACGGCGGCGTACGCGAAGTGGTACGGGCACGAGCACCTTGCGCCCGAGTTGCAGAGCGAAGCGGTCTACGGGCTTATCGAGACGCACCGGCGCGAAATCAGACATGCCAAGCTCGTCGCCAATCCGGGCTGCTACACGACCTGCGCACAGCTCCCGCTCGTTCCGCTGATCAAGGCGAACGCGATCGAGCTCGATGAGATCGTTATCGACGCGAAGTCCGGCATGACCGGCGCCGGCCGCGCGGCGAAGGAGGCGATGCTGTTCTCAGAAGTGTCGGAAGGCTTCAACGCCTATGGCGTTGGGCACCATCGTCACATGGCGGAGCTCGACCAGGAGTTTTCGCTCGCGGCGGGACGCGAGGTGGTCGTGAGCTTCACGCCGCATCTCGTGCCGATGAACCGGGGCATTTTGTCCACCATCTATGTGCGCGGCGGGCGGGGGCGGACGGCGCAGAACCTGCACGAGATCCTCATCGAAGCCTATGCGAAGGAGCCGTTCGTCCACGTGCTGCCGTTTGGCGAGACGCCGCACACGCGGCATGTGCGCGGCTCGAACATGACCTTCATCGGCGTCGCTAAGGATCGGCGCGAGGGCAGGGCGATCCTCGTCTCGGCGCTCGACAATTTGGTGAAGGGCGCGTCGGGTCAGGCGATCCAGAACATGAATCTAATCATGGGCTGGCCGGAGACGACCGGGCTCGAGCAGGTCGCGCTGTTTCCGTGATGCGCTGCCTCGACTAGTCTGTTCTCCGCGCCTGCTGCGCCCGGAGACGAGATGTTCGAAGTCCAGAATCAGCCGCCGCCGCTCGAGGGATACAATCTCCTGCACAGCGATACGGTGTTGCGCGAGGCCGTCAGGCGCGAGGGCGCGGACTGGGCCGAGGGCCGGCTCGGCGCGCTCGGCCAGGAGGTCGGATCGGCCGAGACGATCGCACTCGGCTTTGCCGCCAACCGGCATCCGCCCGAACTGAAGACCTTCGACCGGTTCGGCCATCGCATCGACGAGGTGGAATTCCATCCGGCGTGGCACTCGCTGATGACGATCGCCTTGAAGGCGGGGTTGCATTCCTCGCCATGGGCCGATCCGAAACGCGGTGCGCATGTCGCGCGCGCCGCCGGCTGTTACATGCTGGGCCAGATCGAAAGCGGCGTCTTGTGCCCGCTCGCGATGACTTACGGATCGGTGCCGACCATCGGTCTCAATCGCGCGGTGGCGACCGAATGGCTGCCGCGCATCTTCTCGCGCTACTACGACCCGCGCTTCCGCCCCGCGCGCGAGAAAACCTCGGCGCTGGTCGGCATGGCGATGACCGAGAACCAGGGTGGCTCCGATCTGCGCACCAATACGACGCGCGCCGAGCGCAGCGAGGACGGCAGCTTCCGGCTCACCGGCCACAAATGGTTCATGTCGGCGCCGATGTGCGACGCCTTTCTGGTGCTCGCGCAGGCGCCGAACGGCATCTCCTGCTTCCTGATGCCGCGCTGGAATCCGGACAACACGCGCAACGCGATCCGCATCAACCGCCTGAAGGACAAGCTCGGCAATAAGTCGAATGCGTCGAGCGAGGTCGAGTTCGAGGGCGCGTTTGCGCAGCTCGTCGGCGAGGAGGGACGCGGCATCCAGACCATCATTGAGATGGCGAATTTTACGAGGCTCGACTGCTCGATCGGCTCGTCCTCTCTGATGCGGCAGGCGCTCGCGCAGGCGGTGCATCATGCGCGGCATCGCACTGCGTTTCAGCGTAAATTGATCGACCAGCCGCTGATGACCAACGTGCTTGCCGATCTCACGCTGGAATCGGAAGCGGCCGCCATCCTGACGTTCCGGCTTGCGCGCGCTTATGACGAC
>Ga0207805_1000148_pt1 | contig 10057 bp, 8 predicted proteins | sample LuqExpMetageno49_FD_187807 | JGI IMG/M metagenome (GOLD analysis project Ga0207805, IMG submission 187807) | Tropical forest soil microbial communities from Luquillo Experimental Forest, Puerto Rico - Sample 49 (SPAdes) | ecosystem: Environmental > Terrestrial > Soil > Tropical forest ... | reverse complement strand
CTCAAGGAGAAAGTAAAACGCCCGGCAATCATCGTCGTGCACGAGAACCGCGGTCTTAACCCGCACATCCAGGACGTGGCGCGGCGTTTGGGGTTGGAAGGCTTCCTCTGCCTGGCGGTGGACATGTTATCCCCACTCGGCGGCACCCCGGCGGACGAGGACCAGGCGCGCGACATGATCAGCACATTGAATCCCGGCGATACAGCGCGCCGTATTGCCGCGGCCGTGCCATTCCTCGAGCAGCATCCGGAATCCACCGGCAAGGTAGGTATCGTCGGCTTCTGCTGGGGCGGAGGCATTGTCAATCGGGTCGCCGTGCTGGCACCCGACTTGAAAGCTGGCGTGATCTATTACGGGCTGCAGGTGCCGGCCGATCAGGTGAAGCCGATCCGGGCGCCGCTGCTGCTGCACTATGCTGGGCTCGACCAGCGCGTGAACGCAGGAATCGCAGATTATGAGGCGGCGCTTAAGGCCAACAACAAGCACTATACGATTTATATGTATCCCAACGTCAATCACGCTTTCAACAACGACACCAGCAACCGCTACGACAAAGCGGCCGCCGAGCTAGCGTGGAGCCGCACCGTTGCCTTCTTCAAAGAGCACCTCGGCAGGTCAGCGAGAGGTTCAGCGGCGCGCGGGGGCTAGCTTCGAAAAATGATTGCGAAGCCCGAGCCGTTCGAGCAATGCGCGCGCGATGCGGAGCAATCGTTCGTCGCGACCAGGCTCGCCGACAAGCTGCAGGCCGATCGGCAAGTCATTTTCACCGGCCAGAATGGGCACATTCAACGCCGGCAATCCGGTCAATGACCACAGCGTGCAGAATACCGGATCGCCGGTTGAAGACGCGTTCGGTGCCACGCCACGGGCGGAGGGCGTGAGGATTGCGTCGGCGCGCTTGAAGATTTCAGCAACTCCGGCGGCGTAACGGCGCGCGTCGCGCAACGCTGAGAGGTACTGCACCGCCGTCACTCTACGCCCCTCTTCCACCAAGCTTCGAAATTGTGGGCTCACCTCCCCCTTGTCGAGATTGGCGCCGAGGTTGTGCGCCATGTCGGCCGCCATGATCGCGCGCTGGGCGTCCCAACCGGCAACGTAGTCGGCGGGCAGTTCGACATCGAAAGCACCTAGGTCGTTGGCGCATTGCTCAATGTTAGCGCGCGTTTCGGGGTCTGCCTTGTCCCACATCGCCGTCCGCACCAAGGCGAAACTTGGCGGCGTTGGGGGCGCATCTGCAAGCGTTGCGCGAAACGCCGGTGCGGTGAAAGCAAGCGTGTCGGGATCTGCCGGATCGTTGCCGGCGAGCACGTCGAGGATGAGGGCCACATCGTCGAGCGTACGGGCAAAGATACCGACATGATCGAGCGCCCGCGACAGGGTCAACGCGCCGGCACGGGAAATGACCCCGTGGCCGGGTTTTGAGCCGAACACGCCACAAAAGGCCGCCGGTCGGATCACCGAGCCATTAGTCTGCGAGCCGACGGCAAGCGGTGCCATGCCTGCCGCGACGGCCGCAGCCGACCCCGAGGATGACCCTCCCGGCGTTCGCGTCGGGTCGTGCGGATTGCGCGTCTTGCCCGGATGAAAATAGGCGAACTCGGTGGTTACCGTCTTGCCGATGATCACAGCACCTGCGGCGCGCAGCCGCGCGACGGCAGCCGAATCCGAGCCCGGCCGGTGTCCTGCATAGATTAAAGATCCGTAGCCGGTCGGGAAATCTTTGGTATCGAAGATATCCTTGATGGCGACAGGAATGCCGTGCAATGGACCAACCGCCCGGCCGTTCGCACGGTGTGCATCGAGCGTGCGCGCTTGCGTCAGCGCATAATCCGGATCGAACTGGATGAACGCCTGCACGTCTTTCTCAACCGCCGCGACGCGATCAAGAAACGCCTGTGTATATTCCACCGCTGAGATCGCGCCGCGGGCGATTTGCGCACGCGCGTTGCTTGCGGAGAGTTCGATCAGATCGGTTTTGGTCACGACGCCAACCTCCGCGAGGGCGGCAAACGGGATCAGGCCGGCGCGTCCGCCTCCCACCGCTCGGCGCTGGCGCCGGCGAGCGCCCGCACGCGCTCCTCGTCCTTGGCGAACTCTGCGGCAGAGCCAGAATAAACCACCTTGCCGTCATCGAGCACGTAAGCGCGGTCGGCGATCTCTACCGCGGCGCGCACGTTCTGCTCTACCAGCAGCACGGAAATGCCCTGCTGGCGCGCTGAGCTGACGATCTTGAAAACCTCCTGAACGATCAGCGGGGCAAGGCCTTGGCTCGGCTCATCGAGCAACAGGATCTTCGGGTTCAGCAGCAGCGCGCGTGCGATCGCCAGCATTTCCTGTTCGCCCCCAGAGAGCTGGCGACCCTTGTTGGTCTTGCGCTCGGCAAGCCGCGGGAACAATTCGTAGATGCGGGCGATGGTCCATGGGCCCGCCTTTTCCAGCGGCACCTTCAGGTTTTCCTCGACCGTTAGGTTGGAAAATATCCGCCGGCCCTCGGGCACGTAGCCGACGCCGAGCGCGGCGACGCGGAAAGGCGGCCAGTCGGTGGTGTTTTCCCCGAAAATGTTCACCGTGCCTTGGCTAGCGTGGGTCAGTCCTACCAGGCTGCGCAATGTCGTGGTTTTGCCGGCGCCGTTGCGCCCCAATAACGTGACGATTTCGCCCTCGCGCACCTCCAGGCCGACACCGTGCAGGATGTGGCTCTTGCCGTAAAAGGTGTGCAGGCCTTCCGCCTGCAGGGCCACGCCGCTCATGCCGCTGCCTTCCCCAAGTAGGCCGCTTGTACCGCCTCGTTCGCGGCGATCTCCTTCGGAGTGCCCTCGGCCAGCATCTTGCCTTCCGCCAGCACCATGATGCGGTCGGCCAGGTGAAAGATGACGCGCATGTCGTGCTCGATCAGCACGATCGTCAGCTTCTGGTCCCGGTGCAGTTTGCGGATCAGCTGCGTAATGTCGTAGGTTTCCTGGTCGCCCATGCCCGCGGTCGGCTCGTCGAGCAGTAACAGGCGTGGCCGCAGCGCCAAGGCCATCATGATCTCGTTGGCGCGTTGATCACCATGCGCGAGCTCGCCTACTAGACGGTGTGCCTTTTGGCCCAGGCCGCTCATCTGCAGGAGCTCGTCGACGCGCTGCCTCACCTTGCGGTCCTCCTCGCTTGTTTGCCAGAGGCGCAGACGGAAGCCACTCGCCGACTCCACCGCGATGCGCAGATTTTCGCGGATTGTCAGCTCGGGAAAGACCTCGGTAATCTGGAAAGTGCGGGCGATGCCACGCCAGACGCGGCGGGCGGGCCAAAGCTTCGTGATGTCCTCTCCGTCGAAGATTATGCGGCCCGAGGTCGGCATCAGGAAGCCGCTGATCATGTTGAAGAACGTGGTCTTGCCGGCGCCGTTGGGGCCGATCACGGCGCGCAGTTCACCGGGTGCAACCGTCATCGATATGTCGTCGACTGCAATCAGGCTGCCAAAATGCCGGGAGACATTATCGACGGTCAGGAGCGTCATGAGGCGAGCTTCCGTCGTACCATGCCCAGCAGCCCGCGCGGGAAGAACAGCACCACAAGTACGAACAGCAACCCGACAAACGACATCCAGTTCACCGTGACGCTCGACAGATAATCCTGCAGAACCACGAACACGGCGGCACCGAGAAGCGGGCCCCAAAAGCTGCGCATGCCGCCCATGACCGCCATCATGACGAAATCGCCGGACTGGCTGTAATGCAAGCCTCTAGGGTCGGCAAAATTATTCAACAGCGCATAGAGCGCGCCGGCAAAGCCTATAAAAAAGCAAGACAGCGTGAACACGATCCAAATGTGCCTCTCGATCGCGATTCCGAGGAAGCGCGCACGCCGCTCGTTTTCGCGGATGGCCAGCATCGTACGCCCGAACGGCGAGCGGAGAATAAAACTCATTATGGCGACGATGAGGGCGAAGCAGAACAGGACGAAATAATAGAAATAATCGGCGTTGGAGAGGATATCGATCTTGAACAGTCCGAAATCGAGCGGCTGGCGGGAAAAACCGCGCAAGCCGTCATCGCCGCCGGTCAGCGAGCTCCATTGAAACGCGATGTAATAAAAGACCTGGCCGAAGGCTATCGTGACCATCGCGAAATAGACGCCGCGGCGCCGAACGATCAGCGTCCCGAGCAGCGCCCCGGCGACCCCGCCCAGCAGCATCCCCATCAACAAGGCAAGCGGGCTGCTGGCCGCAAGAAACTTTAGCGACAGGCCCGCGCCATAGGCGCCGAGGCCGAAGTAGGCGGCATGGCCGAATGACAGTACGCCGGTGAAGCCCAGGAGAAAATTCAACGACATAGCAGCCAATCCGAGCACCAGCACACGCGTGCCCAGGGCGGTATACCCACCAAGGGGCGGCATCCAATAGGGCGCGAGCAACAGGGCCGCCCAAATGCAGGCAAGCGCAAGCAGCTTGCGGGCGTCGTATTGATCGCTCATGTCATCATGCCCTCTTCGCCCAACAATCCGCGTGGGCGAATTAGCAGCACCACTGCCATCAGCACGTACATGATCGCTTCGCTCGCCGCCGGCAGAAACACCGCGGTGATGCCAGAGGCGACTCCAATCAGCAGACCCCCAAGCAGCGTGCCGGTGAGACTGCCGACGCCGCCGACGATGATGGCGATGAAGCTCGGCATCAGCAGACCTGAGCCCATGGTCGGCTCGAGGCCGAGCTGACCGGCCGCCAGCACGCCGCTCAGGCCGGCAAGGAAAATGCCCACGGCAAAATTGAGCGAGCGCAGTGTGCGCACGTTGACGCCGAGCGCCGATACGGTTTCGAGATCGAGCGTACCAGCGCGAATCCGGATGCCGAGACGGGTGTAGCGCAGCAGCACGAAGAGCACGGCGACTGCTACGACCACCATGGCGACCATGAAAAGGCGGTAGCCCGTGATGAAGAAGAATTCGTAACTCAATGGCTGCGCCAGGACGGCCGGCACGGTCACCGGCTTACCCTGCGCTCCCCAGATGAAGCGTGTGCCGTCTTCGAAGATGAAGGCAAGGCCGAACGTCAGCAGCAGGCTGTAGAGCGGGTCGCGTCCGTAGAGCGGCCGGATGAGGACTCGTTCGACCAAGAGTCCGATGATGGCGGTGAGCGGGGGCGCGATCAGCAGTGCGCCCCAGAAACCGACATAGGGCGTGATCGTGTATGCGATATAGCCGCCGACGACGAGAAAACCACCATGGGCGAAGTTGATCACGTTACTCAGGTTGAGGATCAACGACAGGCCGAGCGCCATCAGCACGTAGAAGGCGCCAATGATCAGTCCGTTCGTGACGTTGAACAGCAGCAGCTGCAGCATAGATCGACGCTCAGCTCCCCAGACCGTTGCACTCAACATGGCACGCCTGGAGAGCGATTACACTCCCCAGGCGCAACAGACGGCGGGTCTTAGTTCAAGCCGGCCACTGAAGCGTGCAGCCGGTTTCAGTCTGCGGCGGATTGACCTTGTCCCCCGCGATCACTTGATCGACCTGGAAGAGATCCTCCGGATCCCCCGCGGGCTTCTGTACGGCCTGACCGACGAAGGCGGAAGTCATCAGCTGATGATCGCCGTCGCGGTAATAGACCTTGTTGGGCTGCAGCTTAACCTCGGGCGGCAGCTCGAAATTGCCGAGCGCCCTGGCGAGCTTGACGCCATCGAGTGTCTTTTCGTGGTTGGCAACGAGCGCATAGGTCTGCATCGAGGTGTAACCGAACCAGGTGCGCGCCGTTGGCACCTTGCCGTTGCTACGTTTGCGGATGTCGGCCACAAATTCCTCGACGTGCGGCACGCCCGGTTGCTTCCAGTACCATTCGAACATCCAGTTGCCGACGCGCGCCTCGGGCGGCATGCCTTCGAGCGACTCGAGCTCCTGTTGCAATCCGGCGACGTGAATCTGCTTGTCGATGCCGAACTGGGCGATCTGCTTCAAACAGTTCACCATGTCAGAGCCCTGCACCAAAACAAGTAGGACGTCCGGATTGGCCGCGCGCGCCTTAATAAGATAGGCGGAGAAGTCGCTGGTACCGAGCGGCGTGAGCTCGTTGCCAGTCATAGTACCGCCGAGTTTCTGAAGATTGGCCAAACCTGCCTGCTGCAACGTGTGGCCGAAGGAATAGTCAGGCGTAATGAAGTGCCACTTCTTGCCGTACTTGGTGAACAGCAACTCTGACACCGAGTTGGCCTCAGCGCGCGTCGTATTGCAGACCCGGTAGACGTTCCACTTGCAGTCCTTTCCGGTGATGCCGTCGGTGTGGCCACCGGAGACGACATGCAACACCTTCTTTTCGGCGGTGACCTGCGCCATCGCCTGCGCGATGCCCGAGTTGACGTCGCCGATGATGAACTGCACCTGGTCGCGGTCGATCAGCTTGCGCGTCTTCTGTACGCCGGTGCCGACGTCATTCGCAGAATCTTCAACGAGCAATTCCAGTGGACGGCCGAGAACGCCGCCCTTGGCATTGATCTGCTCGACGGCGAGTTTGGCGCCGATGACTTCGTTATTCGCCACCGCGGCATAAGCGCCCGTCAACGGATCGACCATGCCGATTTTGATGGCGTCGGCTGCCCGCGCCGTAATGACAAATGGCGACGCAACTTGCGCTACGCCGGCCGCCAGCGCGGCCTTGATGAGCGCACGGCGATCAAATTTCATCGATCGGGTCTCGTCTTTCATCTCAGTCCTCCCACACATCTTTACGTGCCGCCGCCATCCGTTCACATCGGACAAGCAGCTATCCGCCTCGACCGACACACTAATGTGTCATGGTGAACCGAAGCAAGACTGTGCGATTGAGCTCCGGAAAATTTACGGAACCACACTCTGACGTCAGGTATCGGGAAGAACGGCACCAGTGACCGCCTTTGGTATACATCGTGCATATAGCCTAAGGAATACCCAAAATGAAATGGCGTGCGGGGCCGCTTCCTGCCCACAACCCCAGGCGGGACCAAACGCACAGCATCGCCACTATTGCAGCATACCGGATGGTCAACCCCGTCCTCGCCGGCCCCGGCGCTAACAGGAGACACCCGTGAGAGGCACTTTGTCGACCCTCGCCATCGTCTGGCGAATTGCCAGCCCATATTTCGGTTCCGAGGACCGCTGGCCCGGCGGCATCCTGCTGGCGGCGGTAATTGCGATCGAGTTGTCGATCGTCGGCCTCACCGTCCTGTTCAACAGTTGGAATAACGTCTTTTACAACGCGCTGCAAAACCGCGATTGGGACGCCTTCGTCACCCAGCTGATCTATTTCTGCTTCATCGCCGGCGCGCTGGTCGTCCTCGCAGTCTACCAACTCTATCTCAATCAATGGTTGCAGATCCGCTGGCGACGTTGGATGACGCGCGCCTATCTCGACCACTGGATGGAGGGCGCAAATCATTACCGCATGCAGTTGCTCGGCGACGCCGCCGACAACCCCGATCAGCGCATCTCCGAGGACATCGCGCAGTTCATCGCTCTGACGCTAAACATCGGCCTGCAGCTGCTCAATGCCTGCGTCACTCTCTTCTCGTTCACGATCATCCTGTGGGGGCTCTCGGCGGCGGCACCCCTGCATGTCTTCGGGATACGCTTCGACATTCCGGGCTATCTGTTCTGGGCGGCGCTGATCTACGCCGGCGCCGGCACGATACTCACCCACTTGATCGGCCGACCGCTGATCGCGCTGAGTTTCCAGCAGCAACGTTATGAGGCGGACTTTCGCTTCAACCTGGTGCGGGTGCGCGAAAACTCCGAACAGATCGCGCTGTTGGAAGGCGAAGCCGCGGAGCGCGACCGTCTGCTGATACGCTTTCGCAACGTGGTCGCAAACTGGATGGCGATCATGTCGCGGCAAAAGAAGCTCGTTTTCTTCACCGCTAGCTATGCGCAGGCCGCGGTGGTCTTCCCTTTCATCATGGTGAGCCCGGCCTATTTCGCCAACGTCGTCCAGCTCGGCGGCCTGATGCAGTCGGCGAATGCGTTCGGCCGCGTGCAGGAAGCACTATCGGTGTTCGTCACGGTCTATCGGCAATTGGCGGAATGGCGCGCGGTGGTCGAGCGCTTGTCCGGTTTCGACCAATCGGTGGCGACCGCACGGGCGGTCGCCGTGACGCCGCCGGTCATTGACGTTGTAACCGGCGACGCGCCAGCCGTCTCTTTTAAGGATCTAGCGGTGCGGTTGCCCAATGGGGTGCCGCTGGTGACTACCAACGACCTTGCCATCGGTCTAGGGGAGCGAGTGCTGGTGAGCGGCCCCTCGGGCGCCGGTAAGTCCACCTTGTTCCGGGCGCTTGCCGGGGTCTGGCCGTTCGGCGCTGGCACGATTACGCTCCCGAAAGACGCCCGTGTCATGATCCTACCGCAACGGCCGTATTTTCCGATCGCGCCGCTCGCCGCCGCGGTCGCCTATCCCGCAGAGTCCGGCAGATTCGACGCTGGACGTGTTGCCGAGCTGGTTGCCACCGTAGGCCTGCCGGAGCTCGCCAAACGCGTCGAGGACGAGGCACATTGGAACCGCATGCTATCACTCGGCGAGCAGCAACGTCTCGGCATCGCGCGCGCACTGCTCCACGCGCCCGACTATCTGTTCCTGGACGAGGCAACCGCCTCGCTCGACGAGGCTTCCGAAGCCGCGTTGTACCGGCTGCTCGAGCAACGTTTAGGGCGCGCGACCATTGTGTCGATCGGGCACCGCGCGACGCTTGCCGCCTTCCATCGCCGCCGGCTGACCTTCAGCCGCGAAGGCGACCGCTACTACGTGCACGAGGGCACGCTGGTGCCGGCGGCCTAGCATCCAGCGCGCAAAGAAGAGCGGCGGCTCGAGAGCCGCCGCTCGTCGAGACAGCTTTTGGATCGCTTACTTCAGATTACTTCCCAAGGTGAGGTCAGCCGCGAGCTTAGCAATGAAGGTGTTACCGCACCAGTTAGAGCCGGCACCGATTGGATTAATCGCCGTCACGTTGCCGAAACCGGAAGCGGTAAAGTCACTCGTGAAGGCGTTGCAATTACCTTTGTTCAGGTCGGTGCCTGAGTAACGCAGATCAAGCGTAAACACCTTCCAGGTCAAGCCGAGGCCGACGTTCCAAGTGTTGTAGCTCTTGTACGGAATACCATTTGCGTAAATGCCCGTGGTTGTAAACGGGCCGAGTCCGATTGTCGTTCCCGCAGGAATTCCATAGAAGGCATCGGTAGTCCCGAACCACTGCCGGCCAAACTCACCCGAGACGTACCATCCGAATGGGCCAATCGCCATATTGGCAGGCGCCGTAAACTTTGCAGTCCCCGACCCGTAGGTGCCCCAAGCGCCGGAGTTCAGGAAGGAGTCCGTGTAGTACACGTTGCCGCCAATCGCCCAGGAGTCGTTCACGTTCCAAGTCGGTTTGAAGTACACCTCCCAGAAGCTCAAATTGGATTTCGAAACGTTACCGTTAATCAGCGCGTTGTCCCCCACACCACACGGCGGCACCCCGCCGATGCACTGGCCACCCGGATACCAGTAATACCAGAAGCCCAGATCGAGCGCGATCGGACCGAAGGTTGGGCGTACACCGCCGTAGAAGTCGATTTCAGCCGCCGCTCGGTTGGTGAAGCTGATGCTCTCCCCCGACAAACCTACATACAACTGGAGGTCCTTGGTGATGTTGTAGCGCGGTTCGAAATAAGCCGCGACCGAGGGCTTGAGGTTTGATTGCGAGATGCCGCGGAAGATGTAGTCGCTCATGATAGCCGAGCCGAACGCGATGTCCCACGGACTAGGTGCGGCGGCCGGAGCCGCCACCGGTGGGGCCTTCACCGCCATATCCGCCGCGAATGCGGGCGCTGCAGCGGAAACTGCCAGCGCCGCCACTACCGACAAAACAACCTTTTTCATTGAACCTGCCCCTTTTTCAGTTCGGCCGACTTTCAGGCCGATACTTCGCCCCATCGGGGTAATGTTGAAGCCCCGAACCTGGAACATCGCAAGGCAAAAACGGTGGCAATTGCCGCCTTTTTAGGCGTTACTGAGAAAAAGCAATAAAGTGTTGCATGAAAGTCACAATTTTAAGATCGGGAGCTTTCTCAATCCGGG
>Ga0207805_1000142_pt1 | contig 10274 bp, 11 predicted proteins | sample LuqExpMetageno49_FD_187807 | JGI IMG/M metagenome (GOLD analysis project Ga0207805, IMG submission 187807) | Tropical forest soil microbial communities from Luquillo Experimental Forest, Puerto Rico - Sample 49 (SPAdes) | ecosystem: Environmental > Terrestrial > Soil > Tropical forest ... | reverse complement strand
TCGGGGCCGGCGGCGTCGGCCTGGTCCGCACCGAGCACATGTTCCTCGGCGAGCGCCGCCAGCCGATCGAGTGCGGGCGCGGGCCAGGCCGCGCGCGTCGTATCGAGAAAGGCGCGGCCCTGCGCCGTAGTCTCCAGGTGCCGCTCCTTGGCCGGCGCGAAGGCCAGGGCCAGCTCGCCAACCGCGCGCAGCGCAGCGTCATCGCCGGCAACGGCCGCACGATAGGCATGGGCGAAAAACACGGCATCGCAGAAAGTTCCGCCGTCCGCGATCATCACAGCGAGCCATGCTTGCAGCGACGCGCCGTCGCGGATGTCGCCCGCCTCGACCGCCGCTTCACCGAGCTTCCGGATCCGCTCCGCGAACGTGTCGAGATCCTCGCCCGTGACGTTGATGTCCTCCGCGCTCTCGTTGAAGCGCCGGAGCGTCGCGCTGAACGACAGTATCCGGTTCGACGCCTCCGCGAGCCCGCCCCCGATGTGCAGCAGATGCTTGAGCGTGTTGGTCGTCGTCAGACCCGACTCCTTTTCGAGCTCCGCCGCCTGGTCGAACGCCGCCTGCCACGCGACCGCCGCGACGACGCCCGCGCCCGCGCCCGCGAGCGTACCGGCCGCCCCCATCTGGACGCCGAACGTCTTCTGACCCCACTGCTTGCGCAGCGCCTCGCCGATCGCGGCCCCGATCTCGGGCGCGTTCGACGCGACCTTGGAGACCACACCCCCGCGGCCCCCGAGCACGCCCCCGACCTTGTTCGCCAGCATCAGGCCCATGATCAGGTTCTTGTGCTCGACCATGAAGGCGATCGCGTTCTTGAGCGCCCGCGCGCCGTCGCGCAGCGCCTTGAAGATGTCGTCCGCGTTCGCCTCCAGGTACTGGAACCCCTCGCGAATCATCTCGGCCGCGCGCTCGACCCAATGGCCGACCTTCTCGCCCATCGTCTGCGCCCAGTGCTCGATCTCGTCGCGGTGCTGCACCATGTAGGCCTTGAGGCGATCGAACTGCGGAACGAGCGCCCGCAGGGCGGGCGTCCCCATCGTCTCGAAGATGTTCTCTCGCATCGTCCCGATGGAGGTCAGGATCTCGCTGAAGGTCGGCGGCACCTTCTTCATCTTCTCGGACATGCGGTCGATCGCGCTCTCGGCGAGCGCGATCACGCGATCCTGCTGGCCGGTCTGCAGCATGCCGGTGATCGACTTCGCAATGTTTCTCGCCGTCCCGGCCGCGACGCCGGTCTGTCGCATCAGCTGAACGATCGCGTTTTTCGGGCGCACGACGCCCGACTCGAGATCGCGGAACGCGCCCGCGATCGCGCCGACGCCGCCCGGCAGCACGCGCGCCGCCTGCGCCATCTTCTCCGTCATGACCGCCGCCGCCTCGGTGCCGCGCGTCGAGCGCGACGCGATGACCTCGAACGCATCGAGCAGCGACTCCTTGGTGACGCCGATCTGGATCCCGAGTGACTCGAATCGATCGTTCAGCTTCTCGGCCTTCTCACCGAGCTCCTCCATCGAGTCCTCGCCGCCACTCGTCATCGAGATCAGGCCCGCCAGCCCCTTCTTCTGCTCCTCCAGGTGCATCGCGGACTCGACGAGCTCGTGCCCGAGCTCGTGGAAGCTCTCGATCATCCCGTTCAGCTGGAACCCGATCGCGACCGCGGCCGCCTGCTTCGCCATCCCGACGAGCTCGTGCCCGAGCTCGTGCACCTTCTCGCCGACCTCGGCGAACCCCTCCTTGATGTGGTGCAGCGCCTCGGACGCGTGATCGTCGAGCGTGAGCTTGGTGCCGACCTCGGTGTGCTCGTGCTCGCTCACGTGATCTCCTCGACGGGATCCGGGCGTTCGGCCCGGATCATCTCGCTGAGGTCATGGTAGTAGTCCTGCATCTCGACCACATCTCTGTCGTGCCAGTAGTCGATCGGGATCCGGCCGTGCCGCGAGAGCGCGAGCGCCATGCGGCGCCGGTCCCGAAGCTTCTTCTCCGGGTCGATCGGCACCAGGTGCGAGACGTCGAGCGCACGGCAGACGCTGAGCCGATCGAGCAGCTCCTCGACTGCGTCCGGGTCGGGCGGGAACGCCGACCCGCGGCCCGTCAGCCGGCCGACCTCGACGTGACGCAGTGCTCGAAAAAATCAGCCATCTCCGCCGGCTGCATCGTGTGGGTCTTGAGGTAGTGGCTCTTGAGCGTCCACCGGCACTTGCCCCCGATCTCGTTCCAGAAGGTCGTGATCGACGCGGGCCCGAACCCGCCGCCCCAGTCGGTCTTCCGGCCGTCGATCGCCCGCACCATCTGCTTCGCCATCTCGTCGATGATGCGGTTCGCATCGCCGCGCGCCCGCTTGGCCGCGTGCTTCTCGTCCGACTCCGAGAGGTTCCAGAGGATGCACTGGCGATCGCCCTTTCGGGGCGTGTTGGTCCAGGCGGCGCGGAACCGGATGAAGTACACGACCCACCCATCCGGCATCACGAATCCCTCCGGGATCTGGGCCCACTCGGGCGGGCCCGCCCCCGGGTCGACCGCCACGACGTCGCCGTCGTCATCCTGGACGTCGTCGTCCGGCAGCTCCGCCAGCTCCCCCTCCTTCAGCTTGTCGTAGAACTTGGCCTTTCGGTCCTCGCGGCCCAGCTGCTCCAGCTCCTGATCGTCGCTCATCACCGCCTCCGGGCCGCATCTTGCGCTCCTGGAACCCGGGTTCCAACCCGCGGCATCATGGCGGCATGAAGCTGGAAGACCTGTCGGGACCCGCTCAGCCGCTCGACCTCGCGGGGGCTCAGCGCCGCTACCGGGAGCAGGCCGGCGTGCGACTCGAGACCACGGCTTTTCGGATTCGCCCGGATCGAGACTCGCTTGGTCGCGAATACCTAAAGGCTGCGAGCGCGCCAACGAAAAGCTTCTTCGTTCGGTCGGCAGCTGGCCGCACGCGAGCGGCGAGCATGTATTCGATCCGGCGCGCGCCTGGGTCCTCGATCTCCCGCCTCCCGAGTCGGCCGGGCCCTACGTCACGCGCTACGAGCGATCCTCGTGGGCCAACGTGGCGCCGCCCCCGGGTGGCACGAAGGACTCGATCGCGGTCGCGTGCTTCGGTTTTCGGGAGGTCGAGGTAGTCGTCCTGAAGGAGTGGCGTCGCTCGTGCCTTCTTCACGTCTGCGTCTGCGCGCGCGCCGTCACCCACGGATTCACGCGCGCACTCATGCACCGGATCGACCTTGCTTATCCGGTTCATGCACCGCGCCTCTTTCCGGCCTGCTCGGCGAGGCGAAGGAGCCAGTCGGCGAAGGCTGGCGGGGTCAAGCTAGCTTCTCGCTTTCCAAGTGTCGGCTTGGCGCGATCGAACCAACCGCATTGGTGGGTCCCCGGCTCTTTCCGAAGGTCCGGCTCTGGAGGAGGTGTGCTGCCGACGTAATAGAGCCACGTCCGCTTGCGCGCCTTGTGGCCGTAGGCGCTCTGCCAAACCTCACAAACCCAATGCGCCCGCCATCCCGGCCCACGACCGACGAGAGTCCAACCTAGGCGTAACGGTCGTTGTAAGCCGAACTTCGGCCACGCGTTCGATCCGGCAGGGTGCTCTAGTACACCGCCCCACACGCGGACGGCCTTGACCGCCGCAGCGAAACATCCGTCGTCGTTGCCTGGCCGATTGTGCTCGCCGCCCCAACGCTTGAAATTCAACGCCGCGAAGTTCACCCAGAGCTGGCACGGCGGATGCGCCACCACCGGCCACGGTCCAACGTACAGCCTCGCATCGCGCGCCAGCGGCCACGCGTCCACGCCCGGACGGTTCATGTACGGTCCACGCTCGTCGACATACAAGGCTGCGACCGTCACGACTCGCTCCACTGGTGTGTCAACCGGATAAGCATGGGATCGACGACGCCCGCGTGATGGGCGTGCTCACGCGCGTGATGATTTTCCCCGCCGATAATCCCGGTTCCGGCCCTATCGCCGAATCGCGTTGATCTCGCGCTCGACCTCCTCGGCGATGAAGTCGGGCACGCGCGCCCGTCCCTTCTTGAGGATCTTCAGACCCTTCCCGCCGAAGATCCCGCGTTTCTTCATCGATTGCGCGATCGCGAACGCGATCTGGCGCGCCGCGACGCCGCGACTGCCGCGCGGCGCGTCTGCGACGATCCCCTTGCGCCGCACCCACGACGCGAGCGCGTCGATCATCCGGCGCCCGATCTTCACGTTCTCGTCCCGGACCCCGTCTTCGATGAAGACCGCGTGCGGTGCGTCGTTGTGAACCAGGCAACCGTCCGGCGCGTTGGTCGAGCGCCAAGCCGCCCGATAGGTCCCGCGGTCGACCGGCACCTGACTCTCGCCCGGGATCACGACGTTCTGGATGTGACCGACGAGCCGCTGCCCCGCCGCCCGCAGGCCCCGGAGCGCCGCCTGGTGCATCTTGCCCTCCAACTCCGTCACCCACTTCGGCGCCTGGTCGATCGAGATTTTCACCCCGTCAGTATGCGCGGCATCGTCCCGGCATGCTCCCCGACTTCGTCGAGTTCCCGAAGATCCCCCGCCCGATCGTCGTCACGGAAAAGATCGACGGCACGAACGCGAGCGTCACGATTCACGAAGACGGGCGCGTGCTGGCGGGCAGCCGGACGCGGTGGATCACGCCCGAGGCGGACAACTTCGGGTTCGCTCGGTGGGTCCGGGAACACGAGCCGGAGCTGCGGGCGCTCGGTGTCGGGACCCACTACGGCGAGTGGTGGGGACAGGGGATCCGGCGCGGCTACGGGCAGACGCGCAAGCGGTTCTCGCTCTTCAACGTCACGCGCTGGGCGGCAGTCGGCAGCGAAGCCGGACCGAAGCAGTCGTTCGTGCCGGTCTGCTGCGACGTCGTCCCGGTCCTGGGCCGCTGGGACACGTTCGATCCATTCGCGATCCGGGCGGCCCTGCACACGCTCGCGCAGCACGGCAGCGCGGCGGCGCCCGGCTTCATGCGGCCGGAGGGGATTGTGGTCTTCCACTCGGCGAGCGGCATTCTCTTCAAGGCCACGCTCGAGAAGGACGAAGAACCGAAGGGCCGCGGGCGATGACGCTCGACGAGTATCGGAAGCTCGCGCCCGGGACCAAGCTGTTGGTCCGGATGCCATCCGGATGGGTGTTCCACGCAATCTCGGGCAACCTCTGGTCGGGCGACGGTCCGTCGCCCTGCATCCGGTTCGACGGTCGCGCGTACTTCGGGCAGCCCGCCGCCCCGACGTTCTTCAAGGAGTTCATCGATCGAACGTGCCCCATCGATGCGCAGAACGTCGTGCGGGTCGAACTCGAGCCACTCAACTAAGGAGACCGCGATGCACGACGCACTCTGGACCGCGATCTTCGATCTCCACCGGGCGTCCGCCGGGAGCATGCGGATCGAGGTCGACCGCGTGATGGACGACGAGATGGAGCTCCGCGTGACCGCGCGCGCCTACGGGTACACGTACGAAAACCGCCAGCGGTGGAGCGAGCGGCTCGCGGCGATACTCAACGGTCGGTCCTGGGCGCTCCCGGCGCGGATGCTCGTGGCTGCGTGCCGCGAGATGACGGCCGCGATTGATCAGCGCGGCACCTGGGTCCGGTGGGACGGCGACTGCCCGTTCTGAGGGCCGCGCGGCAACGACTCGGCATGGCGGTTCAGAAGTGCGACGGCGTCGACGCACTGCAGGAGCACGCGAGGCGGGACGGCTGGGCGGCGTCCACCGTCCGGGACGGGCACGTGCTAGTGCTGCAGCGCGAGCGGTTCCGGCAGCTGCTCGACTCGATGCCGCCCGATCAGGAGTTCCTGACCGTCTTCCTGAAGCGTGCCGTCGCCAACTAGGGTTGGTGGGAGCGCCGCCGGCCCCGGAGGTGGAGGCGCGGGCGCGGCGGGCCGAGAAGACCCCGCTGCGGGCCGCTGGGGGCCGGCGGGCACCCGGCCACGATGCTAGGGGGCGGGTGCCCGGCGTCACGAATCACGCGAGCGCGCGGCGGGCCGAGAGCGACGAGAGGGCGAAGATGGTCGTGGTCTGGCCCGACGTCACGCTCGTGGCCTGAAGCGTGACGGCGCCGGTCGCGCCCGCGACCAGGCAGAACTTGATGACGTCCGGCGCCGGCGTGGTCGCGACCGTGTGGAGCGCGGTCGAGTTCAGGGTCCCGATCGCGGTGACGCGCTGGTACGAGAGGGTCGTGACCGCGCTCGTGCTGGACCGGATCCAGCCCTCGATCGTGGACCCGGCGGGCGCCGCGATCGCGTACTTCATCCCTCCCGTGCCGCTGCACTGGGTGGTCGCCTGGATCTCGACCACCCAGACCTCGCCCGCCACGACTTGAAACGTCAGGGCGGTCGAGGTCGCGGTCGTGCTGGTGGTCGTGAAGCTGGCGGCCAACCGCGCCGCCAGCCACTCGCGCACGCGCGAGATCATCACGCGTCCGGCACGCCGTACTCAACGACGCAGAAGCCGGCGCCGGCCGCCGGGGTCCCGCCGACCGTCACCAGGACCGCGAGCGCGCTTGCGCCCCACGAGACGTCGATGTCATCGAGCGCGTACGTGTTCGCGACCGTCGCGAGATTGTCAGTCGTCGCCATCAGGAGCGAGGTCGAGCCCGTCTGGCCGACCGACAGGGTCGCGCCCGCGCTGTAGGGGGTCGTCACCCGCACCCGCACCGCGTACACGATCGCGTTCGCCGGGATCGTCGACGCGCTCGACTGGCTGGCGGCGTTCGTGAGGGCGAACTTCACGACCCGGCGGGGCGCCGAGAGCGGCGTCGCGCCCGCGGCGTTGACCCACTGCGTGCTGGTGGTGTCCCAGATGTAGGCGCTGTCGGCCGCGAGCGTGACGGTGCCGCCCGAGAACGCGGCGGCCGTGATGATCATCTGCGCCTTCGCGGCCAAGACGACGACCGTTCCGGACCCGCTGCCGTCGTCCCACAAGAGCTGCCCGATCGTCGCGTTCGCCCCCGAGGTCGTGACGACGTAGAACTGCTCGGTTGCGCTATTGCTCGGCAGCGCGCTCCCGCCGTTGAACTGCAGCGCTACGACCGTGCGGGAGAAGAGCGTGTCGACGTACTGCTTGGTAGCCAGGTCGTTGGCGCCGACGGGCGACGCCGCGCGCGCGATCGCGAACCCGGTGTCGGCGCTGTTCCGGAGCTCCACCGCGCCCGCGTTGTTCTTCACCTGCGGGCCCGCGAGCCCGATCTGGAAGATTGTCTCGATCGTTCCCCGAATCTTCGATAGCAAACTCATGCCAGCTTCCTTCCCTCGATCAGCACTCGCGCCGCCCCGACGGTCGCGCCGCCGGCGGCGAACTGCAGCTGCAGCAGGTCGTCGCTCGCGACCCTCGTGACTATGTCGCTCCCGTACTGCGCCAGCGTCCGCAAGTCGGACTCGTTCGGCTTCAGGATCTGGGCGTGCGACGTCGAGATCGCGAGCGTGGGGGCGCCGTCGAACTGTGTCTCGACGATCACGATCGCCCGCACGACCTCGTCGCCCGCCTGCATGGCGCGCAGCACCTGAAGGCTTGGGCTCGCGGGCGTCACGACGATCTCGTCGACCACGAGGCCGGCCGCCGCCGGCAGGTTGCCGATCGCGTCCGTGTTCTCCTGCGCCTGCCCCAGCACGTCGTTGCAGGCGGCCGAGATCATCAGGTCCGACAGCTCGGTCGTGTCGGCGCCATTGCGCCGGCGCTTGAGTGCGACCCGGGCCGCCTGCTCGATCTCGGGCCCGCCCGCTGGCCACAGGATCGCACCCTCGGCCCGCAGCCGCTCGACGTCGTCGTGCTCATCGTTGACGAGGTCGCCCGCCCACTGGCGTCCCGACGTCCCGATCCGGACGGTGTTGAGGAGGCGCCAAGTCGACACCTCGGGAGTGTGAGCCTGCGCGGCTCGATTCCAGAGAATCGTGATCGACTTGACGCGGTGGCGTTACAACGTCAGCTGAACTCGACGTCAAAATCGTCGGCCGCGTAAGCGAGCTTCTTGTTGACGTACTGCTCGCGCGCCGGGATCCCGATCCCGAGCTGCCCGAACTTCGCGTCCGGGATGAAGATCCGCGGGTTGTCGAGGTTCGGGTACAGCAGCACGGTCGTGATGTTGATCACGAGGTCGGGCGTGTTGCGCTTCTGCCGGTCGACGAGCGCGAGCGCGAGCCGCAGCCAGTCCTGCGAGTGCGAGTGGAACTCGAAGTCGCCCTTCACGCCGTTGAAGATGTCGTCGTGCAGCTTGGTCTTTTGGCCCAGGTAGGCGGCCTCCAGGATCTCGCTGTCGATGTCGAGCGTGAACGAGTGGATGTTGTCGAGAGTCGTCTCGAGCACGCCCGCGCGCGTGATGACGATCTCGGTCTCCTGTCCGCGAATCCTGGTCGAGGGCATCGATCAACTCCTAGGGGGCGCTCAGCCCGCTTCCGTGACGGTAACGGTCGGGCCGATCTCGGTCACGAACTCGATCGACTTGAAGCTCGAGAGCGTCCGGACCTTCGCGATCACGCGGAACCGCCCCTTGCCGAGCGAGTCCTGCGTGTTTCCCGTCTTGCTGTCGAGCGAGAACGAGTCGATCCGCTGCGCGTCCTGATCGTTCGGGTTGCCGTTCGCCGCCCCCGAGCCCCCGCCCGCGAGGTTGACCAGGAAGGTCCGGATCTCGGTCACGATCGCGGTCCGGCGCTTCGACGTCGACAGCTTCTTGCCGAACTCCTTCATCGAGATCGCGACGCTGTCCTGGATGAAGTCCGCTATCCGCCGGCGGTTGATGTCCGTCAGGTTCGGATTCACGAGCGGGTCGACGCTCGTGACGCCCGACTGGAAGATCAGGACGCCGTCGTCCATGCGGGGCGCGCAGATTCCGGCCGCCTTGAACGCGATGTAGTCGGGCATCTGGAATCCGACGCCGCCGTTTGCCCCCTGAATGTTGGCCCCGCTCTCGAGCCCGACGACCGCGCTCGTGAAGGTCGTGGTCTGGCCCGGGTCCTCCTCGGGGTTGAGCTGGCTCATGACGGACGCCAGGAAGCCGTCCGCCCCGACGTCGACGATCCCGTTCGCCGTGAAGCCGGCGCCGCCCGCCGTTCCGACGCGCCCGATGACGGGCACGAACGTCGAGACCTGCGGGTAGCAGTAGACGGTCCGCTGATCCCGGTAGGCGCCGACGCCCGGCTGCGCCGTCAGCGATAGCGCCGCGGTCTCGAGCGTGTTCATCGGCGTCCGGATGACGCACATCCGGCCCTGGCACCCGTTCGCGCTCGCGTTGATCGCGTTGCTTCGGAGAGCCGACCGGACCGCGTTCGACTGCCGGGCCGACCACACGATGTTGATCTGCTTCGACACGTTCGACACCGACAGCGTCGCGTTGAGCGCCGTCACGTACTGGGCATCGATCGCCGCCTCCGAGAGGGCGCCCGACACGACCTGCGGGTTCGTCACCGAGACGGCGCCGATCGCCGGAGGGGACGCGACGACCGTGACGGTCGCGGCGCCGGTCCCGGTGCCGGTCCCGTCGTCGAGCGCGTGCCGGATCTTCACGCTGTAGCTCGATGCCTTCGGCTGCAGCGCGCCCCCCACGCTCACGCCCGTCGCCTCGAAGTCGACGTCCTGCATGGTGACGAACTGCGTCCCGCCCGAGACCCCGACCTGCGTGCCGGCCGGCAGCAGACCCATCGGGGGCAGGAGTCCGACCGTCGTGCCGATCACGAGTCCGAGCTCCGTCAGGATGCCGGGCGCGCTCGCGGCCAGCACCGAGATGGTGCCGCCCGGGTTCGGGCCCGAGATCGCGAACCGGGTCGCGCCGTCCGCGACGACCGGCGCGCCCTGCCCGGCCGTCGTGAACGCGGTATTGAGGTCCGTGACGGTCTGGGCGAGCGTGTGCCCGGCCGTCACGGTTGCGGTCACGGACGGGAGCGAGTTGTCGAGCTGGATCGTCACCGTCCCGGTCGACGCGAGGTTATAGGTGCCGGCGCCCGACACGAGGATCGGCTGCCCGCTGTCGGTCGCCTCCGTGCCGGCGACGAACCCGAGATCGGTCGCGGTCGTGCCGGAGCCGACCAGGATGAAGCCGGGCGCCACCGTGTTGGAGATCCGGAGCGCGCCGTTCTGGTCGACCTCCACCTTCGTGTTCGCGATCGCCGCCTGGACGACGAGCTGCACCTCGAGCGGCGTCACCTGCGCGATGTTCGCGACGTTGCCGGTGCCGAGCGTCGTGGCGGGCGTCAGCCCGAGCTGCGCCAGCACGCCCGTCGAGCCCGAGATGACTCGAAGTTGCCCGCCCGTCCCGCCCTGCAGGCCCGTCAGCCGGAGCTGCCCGCCCGAGAGGTCGGCGAACGTGAA
>Ga0207805_1000140_pt1 | contig 10364 bp, 13 predicted proteins | sample LuqExpMetageno49_FD_187807 | JGI IMG/M metagenome (GOLD analysis project Ga0207805, IMG submission 187807) | Tropical forest soil microbial communities from Luquillo Experimental Forest, Puerto Rico - Sample 49 (SPAdes) | ecosystem: Environmental > Terrestrial > Soil > Tropical forest ... | reverse complement strand
CCCACCATGTCCAGCACCGACTGAAGGTCGGTCGGCGAGCTGGAAATGACCCGCAATACATCTGAGGTCGCCGCCTGCTGTTCGCGCGCCTCTTTCAGTTCGCGGCTGAGGGCGGCTACTTGGTCTTGCAGGTCGCCCGTGGATACATGCGCGGTTGACGCTTTGCGAGCCTTGGGCCGAGCGTGCGGAACCTTTGCCGGCTGTCCGATATGACCACGTCGCTGCATGTCGCCCCTGGCAGTCCACGACGATGCGCAATCTTATGCAATTCCTGGCGTTCGCGCCACGGCGCCGCGAAACGCCGCGGATATAGGGCAAGGTCCCCGTGATTTTTGCTTTGCCAAGCGCAAGCGGTGTGTCCGCCAAGGGCCAGACACAGAAATCGTCGGTATACACCGCCGCGACTGTTAGTCACTCGGGAAGTCCGGCTTCACGCCAAGCATCTGCCATGGGTCGGAAAACCGCCGGTTCAAGCTCCGCATACCGTGCGGTTCCGTGGATCGTAAACGAAGGTTCGTGCTCTAGCACGGTACGTGCCGCCGCTCTTGCTTCGTCCAAGCGCCCCAATCGCACGAGCGCGGCTGCCAAAATTGCACGAGGAAGACTATAGGCCGAGTTTGCAGCGATTACGCTGCGAGCCGAATCTGCTGCATCGCCGTATCTGTGGCTGTCGAAGTAAGCAATCGACAAAGCATGGTGCGCTCGCCAAATCAAAGAATCGAATGGTCCAAGCCGAAGTGCGCGCTGCGCCCGTTCAATTGCTAACTCACTCCTACCAATCCAAGCGAGGATCGCGGCATTAAAGCAGAGTGCAAAAACATTGCAATTGCTTAATTCCAGCGCGCGGTCGAAGACCTTAAGTGCGGTGCTGACGTCATGTCCATCATATGCGAGAACAAGAGCAGCAATCGCAAGCGTCGTTGCATCGTCGTTGCCGAGTGCGACGGCGGCTCGAGCATGGTCTACCGCGGCGAGGCGATCCTCCTCGCGCAATCCACCACGGCCAAAGCGCGCGTGGAGACACCAACTCAAGTAAGCATGCGCAGCACTGTAGTTGGGCTCAAGTTTAAGCGCTTGCTCCAACAGTGTAATTGCCTTGGCAGCTTCCGCCGGCATTCCTGCGAAGACGAATTGTTGTGATTGCAACAAGAGGTCATAGGCGGTAAAGCTGTCTGGCCTTTGACGCTTGATGCGATCAATCTCCGCTTTCCTCACGCTTGGCTCGATGGCGCCGACCACACACATCGTGATTTCGTCCTGCAGTGCAAACACATCCTCCAGTAGTCGATCGTACTGCTCAGCCCAAAGATGAGCGTCGGTTTCCGCATCGATCAGTTGCGCGGTAATCCGAACCCGATTCCCCGACTTGCGAACGCCGCCTTCGAGGACGTAGCGCACGCCGAGCGTTGCAGCGACGTCCTTCATGGTGGCCGGCCTGTTCTTAAAAAGGTAGCTCGAATTGCGGGAGACGACGGAAAGCCATTTGATCCGGGAAAGCCCGGTGATGATCTCGTCCACCATGCCATCCGCGAAATACTCTTGTTCTGGATCGCCGCTCATATTCTGGAATGGCAAGACGGCGATTGATGGTCTCTTGGTCGATGCCGGTGCTCTCTCCACCCTCTGCACGGTCTTACCGAGCTGAACTCGGTAAACTCTCACTGGCCGCTCAATATTTTTGAGCTGGCGTTCACCCGCGTCATCGAAGCCTACGTCAATCTTATCCCGCACCTGTCTGAATGTATCATCGGAGATGCAAATGCCGCCCCGGTCAGCGATGCCCTCTAGGCGAGCGGCAATGTTAACGCCGTCACCATAAACATCTCCCTCGTCGATGATGATATCGCCGACATTGATGCCGATCCGAAAATCAATCCTGCGATCTTCGGGAATAGCGGCGCTGCGCTCAGACATGGCACATTGGATTTCCACGGCGCAGCGCACAGCGTCAACGGCGCTCGCGAACTCAACCAGAGCTCCATCGCCGGTGGTCTTAACTATGCGGCCGCGATGTTCCGCAATTTTGGGATCAATAAGTTCGCGCTGGTGGGTCTTGAGTGCGGCTAGAGTGCCTTCCTCGTTAATACCCATCAACCGGCTGTAGCCGACCACGTCAGCCGCAAGGATGGCAGCCAGCCGTCGTTCGACACGCGCTTCAGCCATCTCAAGATCGCCCTAACCCATCTGAATTTGTGCCGAGTTTAAGGACCGGTTTTGGACGTGTCTATTGAGCTACCAACGGCCGCCTCACTGAATTCTGCCTTACCGGCGAAAGCAGATATCCGGCATGAGAGCGGTATCGGTCGACGCGATTGCTAACTCCGCTTCCGTGTCAACGGCAGACATTCAGGCGGCTGTTGGATATGCTTGTGGCCGGGAAGGGGGTGCTCGAGTTCGCGGAGCATCAGTCCATGGAATTTCCCCGCCGCAAATTTTTGCATTTGGCCGCGGGCGCTGCCGCGTTCCCTTCTTTGCCCCGTGTTGCATCCGCGCTCGATTATCCGACGCGCCCACTCACCCTAGTTGTTCCCTTTGCTGCCGGCGGGCCCAGCGACGTAGCAGGGCGGGTCATCGCCCAACGCATGAGCGAGGTCTTCGGTAAACCAGTGGTGGTGGAGAACCTGAGCGGGGCCGGCGGGACGGTCGGCTCCGCCCACGTCGCAAAAGCGACTCCTGACGGATACCAATTTGTGCTTGGCAACAGTGGCACTCATGTTTGGAGCCAGTCGCTCTACAAGCAGCCACCCTACAATACAATTAAAGACTTCACTCCCGTCAGCCTCGTCGTTGAATCGCCGCGTACGCTGATAACACCAAAAACATTTCCGGCAAATTCGCTTCCCGAGTTCATTGCATACGTGAAAGCCAATCAGACAACCGTAAAGTATGGCTCCGCCGGTGCTGGTTCGGCGTCACATGTCAGCTGCGTGCTGTTCAACGCCGCTATGGGAATCAATGTCACCCATGTGCCGTATCGTGGCTTAGCACCGGCAATGCAGGACCTGACTGCCGGCCGCGTCGACTATCTGTGCGATTCGCCCTCGACGACGTTACCGCAGATCAAAGGAGATTTTGTGAAGGTGCTGTCGACGACAGGACTAAAGCGCGCTGCGGCGCTGCCTCAAGTGCCAACCGCGCGCGAACAGGGCCTGCCATTCGACGTAACCACCTGGCAAGCGATCTTCCTGCCCAAGGACACGCCGGATGCGATCGTCCAAAGACTCAATCAAGTGATCGGCGAAACTCTGGATACGCCTTCGGTCCGCGAACGTTTCACGACAATTGGCGAAGAGGTCACGACTCCTCAACGAAGAGGCCCGGAATACCTCATCAAATTTGTCGCGAGTGAGATTGAACGATGGAGCGGACCGATCCGAGCGAGCGGCGCGACAATGGACTAAGCGGCAAGGCGCATGTCCGCTTGGGTCAGAGACAGACATTGTGCGATAATTGGATTCACAGAACAGCGATTTTTTTATTGAATCTTTTACGTGCGCAGAATCGCTTTCCGCTTATGCCTCGAAATGCCACGAATCGCGCAGAAGTTCGACGGCCGAGATAGCTGTCCTTTAGGACAATATGCACGTGTGAATTAGTTCACAGCACTCACTGCAGGGCTCCTTTAAGCCCGGCCAAAACAACAACGCGGTGAGTGATGATCCACAAGGTCAAAATCAACAAAAAATATCCGTTCAAGCAAATGCAGCCAGGCGAGAGGTTCAAACTCAAAGACGACGACATCCGCAGCGCACAGAAGATGGCTTGGTACTACAGAACTCGTTGCAAGCGGCCGATTAATGTCGTGATCGCGAAGGGCGACGATGGTTATCACTGTCAACGGATCGACTGAGCCGTGCGAGTTTTAATCACAGTCAGCACGCCGACTAGCTTCCGGTCCAATAACAGGAACATGAAGGTGTCTCATGCAAAAGCGAAAAATAGATCCAGACTGATCCGTGTGCTCGTAGATCAAGGACTAAGTGCTCAAGAGATCGCAGATAGGGTGAGTTGGACGATTGGAACCTTGCGTGTTAGGTGTTCACAACTGAAAATCAGCCTTAGGCGTTCAGGATATTTGGACGAGTGCGTCCCATATATATCTTCCGGTTCCGAAAGCGATTTTTGGCGAGTTGGAGCAACAAGCCACATCGATGGGTATCTCGGAAAGCAAGCTGGCAGCGGATCTCCTCAAAACGATCATACAGGACGATCTTTGTAAGGCGGTTCTCGACAGAGAGGTCACGGAAGTGGCTAAGGCAGCGTAAGCTCGCTCTCGTCAGCGGTTCTGTCGAATGTCTCAGCAGCGCTCTTGATCCGGTACGTCAGACGACCTTCGCTCTCGACCGGCAACGTCCCGACGATCTTATAGATGCCGGGCGCGGCGGTGTACTTAATCGACGGCCTGTAATAGACGTCCTGGCCGACCCTGTATTTGTGCTCCATGTCCGTCCCCGAACGATGATTCTCGAGTTTAAAAAACTGCAAAAATTTTGTGAGACCATTTTACGCCCGGCCTGACCTGGCTAACTTTGGGGGTACCTACGGTCTCGACGCGACCATCAGAACTTTAAGCGAGAGCTGCCGCGGCCATGGCCAACGACATCCAGGAGCCGCCGGCTGCTCAGCTCTATCTGGAACGATGAAACCATAATCAACACGGATGAAAATGGGGAGCGAGCAGGTGTGAGACGGCTGCGCTAATAAATAAGCACCATTAAAGGACACTTCTTTCTACTGGACCAATCTTTCTACTGGACCAAGTCCTGAATTGAGCGCGTATCGTGCCCATCCCCTGCCAGCTTAAACCCAGCGGCACGCGTAGCATGTGAGCGTGAACCTGAATTCCAGACGCGCTTTCCGCCCTGCCCGCTTCACCAGCCGATTGAAACTCCGTCGTGAATGGCCCGCCGCGCTCGCTCACGAACACAAACGGTGACTTTGGAGCTTCGCGTTTGAGCTTTCGCAGCGCGCGCAGCTGCGCTCTTTACCCCGGTGCACACGCAGTGTGGCGGACGTCAAGTCGACCTGCTCCCAGCGCAGGGTCGTCAGTTCGGAAGGTTGTTGGCAATCCTGTTGGTATTACTAGAAATCGCACACAAAAAGCTTCGCAAAATCATAGTGTTATCGAGTATGCTCGATTCCATCACCCAGCACCAATAAAATCAAGCACTTATCCCTGCTCTGGCTTGGAGCAGAATCATCCGGGGCAAACAAAAGCCGGCATGCGGGAGCGCGAGCGTTCCTCCGGCCCAGAAACAGACCGGAAAGTATTTTGGTTGATAAGAATCCTGCGGCGGTACGTGCTGGTAGGCAGGCGGCCTACCACCACGCCACCCTGGGGGGAATCCCAAGACGGGAAGCGAATGAGACGTATGCTTTGCTCGGCCGCTGCGGCAGTTTTCGCGGTGTGCGCCATCCCGAGTATCTGCGCCTACGCCGCACCGGCGGACGCCTGCCAGGAGGCCCGAGCGCACGACAAGCGCGTGGGGGCCGAGGTCACTGACCCACGCATCCTGAGGGCGATAACGGCTGTTGTTGAGGTGAGCGGTTTCCGACCGCACGTGGTGGCATGCGAGGTTTCCATGACGTACCTCAGCGCGACGGTCGAGAACTTGGGAAGCTATTATTACGTGGGCGTTACGAGGATGCTCGTCGAGCGCTCTACCGATGCCGAACTCCGTGCGGCGCTCGGGCATGAAATAGCGCATATCGTGCTTGGACATCGAACCCCGAGGTTCGAGTTGACGCACAATCGCACAGCCCAGTACGAACAAGACGCCGACGCCCTCTCGGCGCGCTGGTTCGGTAAGGCAGCGATGCACAGCGTGCTTGAGAAGCTGCGTGCCGATGCAAGAAGGTTGCCTAAAGCCTCACACAGACGCCAGGCTATCATCGAGCTCAATGCGCGCATCAATGCACTTCAATGATCAAAAGTGTCTCAATGTATTATCTCGGTCGGCCATTGGTTAGATATTGAACCCCCGACGTCCGGATAGGGTCCAAAAGCTGACCTATAATCGACATGGCTGCGCCACGTCCGCTTATTTCGAATTTGGTCGTGATGGTTGCGGTTCTGACTTCGTCAGCTCTGGTACGCGTTCAGCCATTTCCGCCAGAGTATAAGGCTCAGACGATCTCCACAAACGGCGCGAAGATTCGTTTACGTATCGAAGGCAACGGCTGTGCAGTTGTGTTGCTGCATGGCTACGGCGAAAACTTGCGCTAACACCTGGGCCAGACGATGGTGCCAGAGGCCACATCGGCGCGCAGATGTTCGAGTGAGCGACTTTCCTTGTAGTAGGCCAACAGTTCGACGCCACCATTGCGCCGAGCGCGGATTTGCTATTGCGGACGAGTTTTGATACGTCCCTGGTCCCCACCGAAACTAACCTCCACTGACTCGCATGTCGACAGTATATTTTGGCTTGGCGCTGGCTGAGGTTCTTGTGCTTCTCGCCTCGATAATAGGTGTCTTGGCAATAGCTGCGGGGGGAGTGGTCAGGACTATCTCCGCCATAATTTCAGAGATGCAACAAAACAGGACGATACGGAAAGCTTCGTCGATCGGGCCCCGACCAACCACGCAAGCCGCACCCAGTTCGGCGCATAGGCTAGGCTAAATTAGTCTCGCGATAGCAATTTTCTAGGCAACCGAGATGTCGCGGAATAGTGATCAAAATTTCATGTTGCTGAGATCGAGACCGGCGTAAGATCAGGGCCGCTCTAGTCCCCAAGAGCACGGCCCCGATCTCACCACCCATCAGCCCCCCAGTCCCCGGTGGGTCGGGGCCGATATTTTAACAATAAGGCTGCAAACACAATCCGGAATTCGGACATTCGTTGCGAATTCCCTCGAATTGTTGCACCACGGCCACAGGCTGCGGTCATTCTCGGAGTGTTCTGCGTCTGGGGATTCCTCCAGCTGTACGAGGGGGCTCGCAGTTATAATTGGCCGCATGTGACTGGAAGGATTATCTCGTCGGTCGCGCGATCTAAACTCATGAAAGCGCGCCAACCAGCGTATGCTGGCGTGATTGCCCACGTGCGTTCTAGCGTTTCTTCAAGCCGGCTGCCTCGGCAGGGCCCCCTAGACCGATTGCGATCCCCATCCCCCCGGATTTCACCGCAGCCGGTATTCTGAGGCGGTCGGCCTCATAATGTGCGGGCGACACTGAGATCGCCTTATCCGTTCGAAGAGTACCAGGACGTGAAACCAGCACTCGGGAAACGCACGATTAAAATCCGGGGCGACCTACTAGCGCGTCGCTGGAGGACGATTTCTGGAGCGGCCTCCGAGAAATCGGCGACGATGATTAATCAGGACCACGATCAAACCAACCTGTCGTCTGCAATCCGCGTTTACGTCTTCAGGGATTATTGCATGCGCTCAACGACCAGAGGCCGGACGGGCGCAGATTTCGATAGTTGCGGAGTCCAAGAGACTCATATCTAATTAGATTGCTCATAGATCCTTCCTGTTGCTCGACCCCGCCGGTTTTCGATCAACTCCTGCGGGGTCATTTTGTGATTGTAGGGAATCATTGCGGCAGGCTCGAGCAGTGAGAAATTGTTCACACTGTGTCTGCTGGAGGCCGTGCCATATTCTGTGTCGCTGGCGCGCACCGCAAACCCTGTGACTAACTGCGCCAGTGCCCCGCTTGCCGAACCACAGGCGGGGAATTTTTTAGCCCACGGTTGCGTCATCGATTCTGGGCGGAACCAAACGTCGGCTACCGCATGAGTTTAGCGAGCCTGGTGAGCCGGCGTTCTCCTTCATGCGGTAGTTGAAATTGGAGGCCGGTCCCGGCGTTGGTGTTGGCACGGTCTTCTCGAGAAGGTTCCCGCCGGAATCCGCGAGCCGGCAGTAACCTTATCTTGATCGACAACACGCGGAAGCCGAACACCGAGCGCGTCGAGGATGACCGGCAGAGAAATCTGGCCGAAGTGACTATCGGCGATTCGCTGAGCGGTTTGCAGCAATGTTTATTCGGCAGGCCGCATAGCTCGTCGAGAACCAAGCGGCTCAGATTGAGAGTTTGCGACCGCGTAGAGTGCGGTGCCAGCGATTTGATTTCGCGGTTATGACCTCGTCGGCGATTGCTAATGCCTTGGGCGTCGTCGGATCGATAGGTGGACGCTACGAACAAACACCAAGGTGAAGCAGTAAACGCCGGGCAATAGGTCAATCACATGCATGCGCCGATAGCCGTAAGGCTGGAACGAAAGCTGCTGAATCATTCGCCAGCCGTTGCAACGTGATTGCTCCATCGCTCTTGCCCTCACGCCACCGGGCACATACCGTCACGCCATAGCGGTCGCCGGCAGGCGAGGGTGGCGCCAGGGTCGCCGAGACCCGCCACTTCAACCGGGTCGTTATCCACAGGGTTAGCCACCACCGCGACCTGCAACAAAAAGCCCCGGCGGTTAGGCCGGGGCAAGGCTGCCCTGATCGGGGTGTCCTGGGACACCGGGGGGACCAGGGTCGAAGGTACTTATGTTAGCGTCGGCGTTGCGACAGGCTTATGACGCCTTGGTGATCTTGCACAGGCCTAGGATGCCCGAAGGTGAGTCAGGCGGACGACCCGCGTACTCCTTTGATTTCCTTATTACCCTCGGTGGAACCGGCCAAGTGGCAGAAGACACGGCTTCCCTGCAAGGGCACTGGGATGGGCATGCGATTTCTACTTGCTTGTTCATTTAATTGAGGCGCAAACTTTGAATGTCCTAGTTTTTGAGGGCACAAATGAAACTAAGCGCTGTAGCAATAATTCTCTTGTCCTCAATCACAACTAGTTTTGCCGGCAACTTCACGCCCATTCCAAAGATTAAGATCGCCCAAACCCCGTGTTTAGATAACTGCCAGCGTGCGTTTGTGCTGTGCTTAGGCGTCTGCGGAAGCAATTGTACGTCCCTTAGCAATAACAGACCGGCGGTAAGCCGTAATTGCGATGTTGAACAAGCCATCTGTCAAAGAGGCTGCCAGTTCACGCCTGGGGGCTGAGTATTTTTCAATTACTATCTTATCCCCTGCCCCATCCCTTTCATCGCAAATCTCAAAGAATCAGAAATAAATTCCAGAAATCAAACTCCTGCACTGCAAAAAATTCAAAAAATCCTTATTCCGAAAACACAAAAAATAAAAATCTAATGCCTTGTTCTCTCGTTGCCGCTTGGGAATCAATGGCCGCAACCATTTTGACATTCCGACCGGGAGGGAGCCATGCCTCAGCGTCTTAATTTGACCTCTGAAGCAACGAATATCGTTGACACGATTGTTAGTTGGGCTGCTCCCAAATTATTGGAGCGGCCAACGCTGATAGAAATCACTGGAAAAGCTGCGCCCCAAATGACCCTCGAATTTCCTCAGACGCAAGCGGAGGGGCACAGGTTGATTATCCGAATGGACGTGAAGGCTGCGAGGCAGCTTTCCGATCAAATTCGCGATTTAATCAACAGGGCTGGCTTGAGCTAGGAATGCAGCAGCCCGATACGCTTCCGCGCCTTTTTTACGCGCCGTTTATGTAGTCGGAGCTATTCAGGGGTATTAACGCGACGTTGTAATGAGCGACGCCCATGCAGGGCTAACAGATGGCCGATTCGGCAGGAGCGTCAGCTTCAAGTCGTATCTAACCCCTGATCGCTCGCGCCGCTATTGTCCCAAGCGGAATAGGGAATAATCCGAAACACTAGTGCATTGCCCTAAGTACAGTAGCAAACTTGTGAACCGCGTTCTGTCGATCGCAAATGTCATGTACGTTTGCGCGAGAGGTTGAAAACTTGCAGTCACCCGAAGGGCAGATCCGGGTGGCTAAGTTTCGCCTGTTTGAAGTGACTATCACAAACGGTGCTTGGGCGCGTGTTGGTGGCCCACCGCGGGACGACCGCTACTTTGTGTTGGGTGCACCTGCGCGGCATCGTCGCAGTTCCGAGAAGAACGATCGCGATATGCACAAGAATTGGCCTTCTTACGTCGCTAAAATTCTCGTCAGTCGCATCCAGCGAGACCTTGTTCGGTGGTCGCAGACTGTGCCAGACTACCGGCGTTGGCAATACCTCGGAGATCTAGCATGCCTCAGGGCACGGTGAAGTGGTTCAATCCGACGAAGGGCTATGGCTTCATCCAGCCGCAGGAAGGCGGCAAGGATGTGTTCGTGCACATCTCGGCAGTTGAACGCGCGGGACTAAGCACACTGAACGAAGGTCAGACCGTTCAGTACGAACTCGTCGAGAACCGCGGGAAGACATCGGCGGAGAACCTCAAGGTTAAGTGACCTCGTCGCCCGAGGCTACTTTCTACCTGTTTGACTGACTGAACTGGGGCCGCCGAGCTCGCCGAGCCCGGCGGTTGTCGCACGTCCGGCTCG
>Ga0207805_1000134_pt1 | contig 10584 bp, 10 predicted proteins | sample LuqExpMetageno49_FD_187807 | JGI IMG/M metagenome (GOLD analysis project Ga0207805, IMG submission 187807) | Tropical forest soil microbial communities from Luquillo Experimental Forest, Puerto Rico - Sample 49 (SPAdes) | ecosystem: Environmental > Terrestrial > Soil > Tropical forest ... | reverse complement strand
GGTGGCTGCCATTCCTGTCACACGCATCAGTCGTGCGAGCGGCATTGTCCGCAGTCGATCAATCCAACAGCTTCGATTGCCGGTCTCAAGCGCCGTACGGTGCGCGCCTATTGGTCCGGAGAACTCGAGTGACGCTCCGACTCTACCTGCTGCAACGGCTGACCGCGGTATTAATGGTACCCCTGATAATCGCTCATCTGGTGACGATCATCTACGCAACGCATCACGGCCTGTCGGCCGCCGAGATTCTCGGCAGGACGCGCGGTTCGCTCGGCTGGGCCACCTTCTATGGTTCGTTCGTGCTACTCGCAGCCGTGCATGCTTCCCTCGGCGTGCGCTCGGTCGCGGCCGATTGGACGCCGTTGCGCAGTGCCGCCCTTGATGCGCTGATGTGGCTTTTCTGTCTGGCCCTGGTGTTGCTGGGCGCGCGCGGTGTGTACGCAGTTATTGCAACATGAGTGCCACGATTCAGCAACCGCGAACCATCGGTCACCGGAGCGACCTATTCTGGATCGCCGCCATGGTGCATCGCATTTCCGGGGTCCTGCTGGCCTGCTTTTTGCCGCTGCATTTTCTCGTGCTCGGCCTAGCGATCGAACACGCGGCAAGTCTTGACCGGTTTCTCAAGTGGACAGAAGAGCCGGGAGTGCGGCTCATCGAAACCGCGCTGGTCTTCGTGCTTGCGGTGCATCTGCTCGGCGGCATCCGTGTGCTGTTGATCGAGAACCTCGCCTGGCGACCGGGGCAAAAGCAGATCGCGACTGCAGTGATTGGCATCGCGGGAACGGTGGCGATGTTGTTTCTTCTGCTCACCCTATGAGCGCACATGATCGATCGACGGGAAACCGACATTCTGATTTTGGGCGCCGGCGGCGCCGGACTGTTCGCGGCGTTGCACGCCCATCAGGCGAATCCACGGCTCGATATTATAGTCGCTTCAAAAGGCCTGCTCGGCAAATCCGGTTGCACGCGCATGGTGCAGGGCGGCTACAACGTCGCGCTGCACAAGGGGGATTCGGTCCAACGCCATTTCATGGACACGATCGAGGGCGGCAAGTGGCTGCCCAACCAGCAGCTCGCCTGGACGCTGGTGACGAAGGCGATCGAGCGAGTGCAAGAGCTTGAGAACGAACTTGGTTGCTTCTTCGATCGCAATCCGGATGGCACGCTGCACGGCAAAGCTTTTGCCGGGCAGACGTTCGATCGCACGGTGCACAAGGGCGATCTCACCGGCATCGAAATCATTAACCGTCTGATGGAACAGGTGTGGGCACGGCCAATCAAGCGCCTTGAGGAGTTTCGCGCCCTCGCCTTCATTCCTGGCGTCGATGGCAAAGCCGTGGCCGGCGTCCTGTTCCTCGACATCCGTTCCGGCAAATTCCTCTATGTCGCGACGAAAGCTGTGCTGCTCGCCACCGGCGGCGGACCAACCATGTACCGCTTTCATACTCCGTCGGGCGACAAGAGCGTCGACGGCCTGGCGATGGCGCTGCGCTTCGGACTGCCACTGCGCGACATGGAAATGGTACAATTTCATCCGACCGGCGTACTGGCCGGCCGCAACACGCGCATGACCGGCACCATCATCGAGGAGGGTCTGCGTGGGGCCGGCGGATACCTACTCAATGCCGCCAAAGAGCGCTTCATGTTTGCTTATGATAAGCGTGGCGAACGTGCGACGCGTGACATCGTTTCCCGCTCGATGTTCTCAGAAATGCGGGCTGGCCGAACCACACCGCAAGGCGGACTTTATATCGCTATGGCCCATCTCGGGCCTGAGAACGTACGCCGGCAGTTCAAGGGGATGGTGGAACGTTGCGCCGACTGCGGATCTGATCTTGCCGGCGGGCTCGTCGAGGTGGTGCCCACGGCGCATTACTTGATGGGCGGCGTCATGTGTAACGTCGACACGTCGACCGAGGTCCTGGGGCTTTATGTCGCGGGTGAAGATGCGGGCGGCACCCATGGCGCCAATCGGCTGGGCGGCAACGGTGTTGCCAACTCGACGGTGTTTGGCGGGATTGCGGGAGAAACCATGGCCGCACATATAGCTAAAGGCTTGCATCTGCGTCACGAGGACCAACAGGTGTTGGCGGCCGAAGTCGAGCGCGCCGAAACGCCGTTCCAGCGCAAGCACGGCGGTCTCAACGAATTGCGCGAACGCCTGCTCGATCTGATGTGGGATGATGTCGGCATCATTCGCGAGCCGGCCGGTATGCAAAGGGCACTCGATCGGCTGGCGCAAATCGAAGGCGAATTGCTGGCTATGGGTGTTGCCGACAACGACCGGTCCTTCAATCTCACCTGGTCGGACTGGCTCAACCTTCGCTCGCAGATCGAGATCTCGAAAGTGATTGCGCACGCCGCGTTGAAGCGCGAGAACTCGCGCGGAGCGCATTTCCGCACCGATTTCCCGAACGAGGGCGATCTGGTAACCTCGCGCTTCACGATCTTGCGCCAGCACGACGGGCAGCTCGACGTGTCGGAAGCCCCGGTCGAGTTCAGTATCGTTAAGCCGGGCGAGACCCTGCTCAAAGATCAAAAAGCGACGGAGTGAAAACATGATTTCACTGTCAGTCTTGCAGTCGACGGCCGAGACACTGATGGCCAAAGCGGCGATCGAGATCCCCGAAGATTATCTGGAGGGCGTGCGCCGCTGCGCCGACACCGAGAAGGGCGACCTCTCCTCCTTCGTCATCAAAGCGATGCTGGAGAACTATGAAGCGGCCAAAGAGGATCACCGCGCCATGTGCGGGGATACCGGCTGTCCGCGCTGGTACGTCAAAATTGGCAACGAGGCGATTATCGAAGGCGGGCCGATCGCGCTTGAGGCGGCGCTGCGGCGTGCGACGGCGAAAGCAACGACGGAGGTCCCGCTGCGTCCCAATCGCGTGCACCCCCTCTGGCGGACCGACCATAATAACAATGTCGGCATCAACGCACCTGAGATTGAGTATGCCTTTCATCCGGATGCCGATTGGATCGAATTGACGACCGTACACAAGGGCGGGTTGTTTGGATCTGATTACCGCATGCTGTTCCCGACCGATGGTATCGACGGCATCAAACGTTTCTACCTCGACACACTGATCGCCTTCGGCAAACGTGGTCTGGCCTGTCAACCGGCGATCGTCGGCATCGGGCTAGGCGGTTCTAAGGACATCTGTATGGTTCTGGGAAAGCAGGCCGCCTGTTTGCGTGTCGTCGGTTCGCACAACCCTGACCCGAAGATCGCCGCGCTCGAAGCTGAATTGAAGGAGCTTGGTAATTCGATCGGCATGGGGGCGATGGGCTTTATGGGCTCGTCGATGGTGGTCGATTGTCACATCGAAGTCGGCTACTGCCACACCGGCGGAATGCCGATGAGCGTGCACATGTTTTGCCTGTCATCGCGGCGCGCCTCTGCCTGCATCCATGCCGACGGGCACGTCACCTTTCGCACTGACCCAATGTGGTTCACCGATTATTCGCGTCGGGAAGGCGTCGACTGGCCGCAGCAGGCTGTCGAGGCCGCGGAGTGATGGCCGTGACAGAACTGAAGACTGCACATCTTCGTCTTCCTGCGACGACGGCCGACCTTGCTGCTCTTGAAATCGGCACGGTTGCCTACCTGGACGGACGCGTGTTCACAGCGCGGGAGGGTGTCTACAAGCGCGCGGTTGAGGACGGATTCGGCATGCCGGCGTCCCCTAAGGAACTCGGACGCGCGAATTTTCACTGCTCGCCGGCAGCCTCGATTGCCCCGGACGGAACCATGACCGTGGGCGCGGTAACTGCCACGGCCTCCTTTCGTTTCGCCAAGTATCTCGATGGTTGGTTTAAAGTTTCGACCTGCAACGTGATTATTGGCAAAGGCGGCATGAGCAGCGAAGTCTACCGTCGCTCGTTCGTGCCGAAGAATGCGATTTATCTCACCACCGTCGGCTATGGCACCGGAGCCCTGCTCGGCCGCGGCATCAAGCGTGTCGCTGGCGTCTATTGGCTGCAGGAGCTCGGGCTGGCGCAGGCCATTTGGGTACTCGATGTGGAGAACTTCGGCCCATTTCTGGTCGAGAGCGATCTTGCCGGAAATTCGCTGTTCGAACGCGAGAACGCGAAGATCGCTCCTACGCTGGAAAAGCTCTATGCGGGGACGCGCCCGGCGACACTTCGGCGCTTTGGCGAGACCGACAAGAAAACCGACGAGCTTATTTGAAAGCCGCCGCGGCTTGGTGACCAACACGCGCTTCAAAATGTGTAGTGATGCCTAACGGTCAACAGCATGACGTACCGCAGGTAGGCTCGATAGCCGTCCGCTTGCTGTGCACTTCTAGGTACGACCTAACCCGCTGGCGGACTGAAGCACATTTGGCGTAATGCCGAGCGCTTGCATGGCTCGTGCTTTGCTTTTGATACGAACCAATCTGGTGGTCTGATATTCCGACGTAACTAGAGTGCGCTTAAAAAGGATATCTAAAAAGATATCAGGGCAATGTCTGTTTGGTTGCGAAAATGCGCGCCCAGGGATCCCTCTTCAGTGCGTCGAGCCTATGTCTCAAATTATCGATAGTGAAATGATCAGCACGAATTGCTTCAGACAACTCATCCCATTCCAACGGCGTTGACACTGTTGCTGCAGGCAGCCCGCGGGTTGAATACGCGGCGACGGCAGTCGCACCGCGGCCGTTCCGCAGATAGTCGATAAAGATGCGTCCCTTGCGGACCTTTTTGGTCATTGTGGCGACGTATCGCTCGGGATGCGTCTTAGCCATTGTTGCGGCGATTGACTTGGTGAACTCTTTTGCTTCGCTCCAGTTCGCGGTCGGCTCAATTGGAAACACGACGTGGAGCCCCTTGCCTCCAGAGGTCTTCACAAAGCTCGTCAAGCCGAGGTCTTGCAGCCGGTCCCGGACTTCAATCGCTGCAGTGATCACCGCGTTCCACGGCACGTCCGCACTCGGATCCAGATCAAAAATGAGCCGGTCCGGCTTTTCCAGATTCGAGATGGTCGATCCCCACGGATGAATTTCCACAACGCTGGCCTGAGCCAAGTCGATCAGTCCCGAAAGATCATGAACCGCCAACATCGGCTCCTTGTCGCCGACATCGACCGTCTGCACCGCCTCGGATAAGCCCTGCCAGGCGTGCTTTGCAAAGAAGCACTTGGCATCGACCCCAGATGGACAGCGGACAAGGCTGAGAACACGTCCCGAGATATGGGGAAGGATCCAGTCAGCGATCGCTGAATAGAACTCGGCCAGTCCCTCTTTGGTGACCCCTTGTTCTGGCCAAAGGATGCGTTCCGGATGTGTCAATCGTCTGCGGATGAGATCGCGAACAGGATCTGGCGCTGACTTGCCCGGCGTCGTTTCGAGGGTGATCTCCTGGGCCGGTCGGTCCTCCCTGACGCCCCTAAAGGAAGCCTGCCGAATTAATCGATCTTCCGTCCATCCTCGATATTCAACCTCGCACACAAGGCGCGGCTCAGCCCAGCGCACATCCTTTTCCGCACCGGCCGGCAATGACCGATCGAATTTGGGTCGTGTCGCGGCGATTTTTTCCAATTCCCTGCGAAGAGATCGTGCTTGCTCCGCTGAGAATCCCGTTCCAACTCGGCCAACATATTGCAGCCTTCCTCGATTATACAATCCAAGGACCAGTGAGCCGACTGACCCCTTTGCGCTCGTTGACGGAATGTAACCCAGGATTACGAATTCCTGCCGCAATACGCCCTTGGTCTTGAGCCAGTGGCCCCCGCGACCCGGTCGATAAGGCACGTCGATCCGTTTGGACACGATTCCCTCAAGGCCGAGCCGGCAGGCGTGCTCGAACATGGTTGGGCCATTTAACTCGAGGTGTTCGCTGAAACGGATTGGCGAATTAGTGGACAAGCCAGTCAAAATTTCCAGCAAGAGCGCTTTGCGGTCCAGCAAGGTGGCCTGTGTTAAATCGAACCCTTCGCAATACAAAAGATCAAACAGGAAATATCGGAATCGATCCTGTCTGCTCGCTTTCAGATCAGCTTGCAATAGATTGAAGCTTGGCACGCCCGCCGCATCTTCGACGACGACCTCACCGTCCAACAACGCGGAACTGAGTTCAAGTTTTTTCAACGCAGCCGCAATGCTGGGAAAACGCGATGTCCAATCGAGACCCTTGCGTGTCAGAAGCTTCACATCACGGCCGTCGATCCACGCCTGGATTCGGTAGCCATCGTACTTGATTTCGTGCACCCATTTCGGCCCCGACGGCGCTTTTTGCGTAATCTGCGGCAGGCTTGGTTCGAGAAAAGCCGGCAGGATCCCTTTGCGTGCGCCTCGGATTTTTTTCACGTCGACGACAGCACGCTTGCGCGTTTCCATCACTCGCCGGCGGCCGGCATGATCCCTTCGCAGCCCTCCATGCGCAGCGAGGTCTTCGGTCGTGCGCCCACTCAAATACGATGTTGTCTCTTCATCGGTGATATCCGTTTGCCCTTTGTGCCGCGCAAATTCATCATCCGCTTTAATGAATAGCCAGTTTTCTTTTTTCTCACCTAGGCGAGGTCGCATTCGCACAAGGTGCCAGCGGCCCTTTAGCCGCGCGCCATGCAGGGTGATATCGAGATGGCCCTTCTGTAGTCCTTTCTCAGCATCAAGGGATGGCTCCCACCGGCCGCGGTCCCATACGATCATCGCGCCGGCGCCGTATTCGCCCTGCGGAATGTTGCCTTCAAATTCCAAATACTGCAGCGGGTGATCTTCCGTGCGGACCGCGAGTCGCTTTTCGCCAACGATCAGACTGGGGCCCTTTGTCAACGCCCAGCTCTTCAGCGTTCCGCCGAGCTCAAGCCTTAGATCGTAGTGGACTCTGCGGGCATCATGCTTCTGCACAACGAATTTCCAGCCGGCGCCCTTCCCGCGTCTCGGCTTCGGCTCCGAGGTGCGGCTGAAATCACGCTTGCTTACATATTCGTTGAGCTCATCAACCCCCGGCTTTGATTTTGCTGATTTTTGCGCAGCCACCGATATACCCAACGCATCACGAAGATTGGGCGATTTGCATTTCGCAGTACTTCAATGCCTTCTTCGCGCGTGTGGCCCAAGGAGACGCATTGTCGAGCTCTAGATAGCGACGCCAGCAGGCCGCTGCTTCCGCAGTGTCCTCCCTGCCCTGCAAGATCAAGGCAAGGTTGAAAATCGCATTCGCGTAGTTCGGGTCGATACTCAGGGTGCGCTTTAAGCAATCGACGGCACAATCAATACGCCCTTGCTCTTCGAGGAGACCGGCAAGGTTATACCAAGCCTCGGTAAACGCGGGATCGGCCTTGATCGCTCCCCGATAGGCGATCTCCGCTTCGATCTTTTTACCTGTCGAATAAAGAATATTGCCGAGATTAAACGGAGCGGTCGGATCCGTCGGATCGAGCTTCATTATCTTGCGATAAAGCCGCAGCGCCGTCTCAAAATCTTGGGAATGTTCGGCCGCTTGGGCTTGCTCGAACAGCGTATCGGGTTGGTCCCTTAATTCCCCAACAGGCAGCATGAATTGGCCGGTTTTATCGGTTCGGCCTTTTAACTGCTCAATGAGGAGTGCGTCCGATGATGCCGGGTAAAGCCGCAAATTGGATAGGCCCGCATCAGGCAGCCATTTGCGGATCTCATACAGGCTCTTGGTGATGGTCGAAAGCGTAACGCCAGATTGAAATAGCTGGGCAATCTGTCGCGCGGCCGCCAAGTCCCGAAAGCCGTAGTGCCCTTGTCGTGTATCAAGCAATCCGAACTCGGTTAGCTGCTCGACAATCTCGAGGCGCATTCTGCTGAGCGCCGATAGTTGTTCTGGCGTGTAGGCCTTGAGTTGGTCGTCCGGCGCTGCTCTGCCCACCCACTCGAGGAAGCGCTGCTCGCTCGCGACGGCGACGCCATATCTCTTTGCCAGGTGCAAGTTTTTCGACGGCAGTCCGTCGGCCAAGAGCGGCCATCCCATCTGGCCGACAATCAGCACATTCGTGGTTTTCGTTACGCCCCGTCGGGGTCTCCCCCCTTTCTGGCGCACGAGATCAAAAGCTTCCGCCCTCGCCATCGACGCCAGCCGGCCCGTAAAGGCGACGGTGCCCCCAAGCGTGAGATCGTTTCGTTCAGTGCCCATGCGTCAGCGCCCGGGTCGTCGCGCACCAGTGCTCGCGGCCGCTAGCTTCTTTTCGCTCGCCTTGATGCTGTTCCACAAGGCGTCCATCAAGCTGATGATCCGAGGGGCAGGCCAGCGACAGTTTCAAATAGCCCTTCCAGTATGCACGCTGGGCCATGACCAACTCCCAATGCTCACCAGCCGGCTCGGCGCTTTCCTTCGAAATTATAGTGAAAGGTGCAATGCGGGTCGAATCCGCTGTCGCCAGAAGGTAATAAGAAGCCTTTGAGAGAGCATGAACACCCCGCAAGGTTCAGATTTTGCGGACGGGCGAGGTGTTCGGTTCGGACCAGCCTCCTCAGCCTGGACGGAACGACGCGTCGTCAATTAGATACAAAGGCAGGGTCGAGATGACTAAACCATCGGAGTCAGCCACAGGCGGTCAAGGTCATCTGGACTCCACCTGACCTCTGGACCGCACTTGGCCATGGCGGCCACGAACGAGCGCATTATCACCGTGTTCGGCGGAACCGGCTTTCTCGGCCGCCGCATCGTTCGGCATCTCCGTCAGTGCGACTTCGCCATACGGATTGCATCGAGGCATCCAGATATGACGGAGAGGCTCTTTGCCCTTGATGACCCGAAACTTCAATCCGTCGAAGCCAACATTCACGACGAGGGATCGGTCGCTGAGGCGGTGGCCGGCGCTTACGCTGTCGTCAATGCGGTTAGTCTTTACATCGAGCAGGGACGGGAAACTTTTCATTCCGTGCATGTCGAATCGGCCCAACGGCTAGCGGCTCAAGCACGCAAAGCCGAAGTGAAGCGGTTCGCGCACGTGTCTGGAATCGGCGCTGACGCTACCTCGCCCTCTCTTTATATCCGCAAGCGGGGCGAGGGCGAACTGGCGGTACGGGCCGCCTTTGCCGATTCCACACTTGTCCGTCCCGCAGTGATGTTCGGGCCGGACGACGCGTTTCTCACCACCATCGTCAAGCTCCTCAGCCGGCTTCCAAGCTACCCGATGTTCGGCCGCGGCCTCACGAAATTACAGCCAGCCTATGTGGAAGATGTGGCGGAAGCGATTGTGAGGGCGCTGCAACGGACAAATATACATGCAGCCACATTCGAGTTCGGCGGCCCTCGCGTCTACTCTTACGAGGAATTGCTCAGAACCGTTGCGCTTGAGGCCAGCCTAAAGTCGCGTTTGATTCCAATCCCATTTGCCGCTTGGCACATATTGGGTTGGTTCGCGGAAATGCTTCCGAGGCCGCTCATCACCCGGAATCAAGTTGAGCTAATGCAGGTCGACACTGTGGCATCGCCGGAAATGCCCGGATTTAAAGAACTTGGAATTACACCGGTTGCCGTCGAGGAAATACTCCAGGAAATATTATGGGATCATTGATCAAACTTTCGGTCGCCGTACCGAACTGATTCACGATCCAGTCGTTGAAGTCCGTAGCGCCGGGCGATCGCTGAAGCTTCGGAGAACTCGGCGCGAGTGATCGGGCGGTCAAGTCCCGGATGCTCGCTGGCCCGATGACACGGACGATATTGACCCATCAGATTGAGGTAGGTATTGGGCGAGATCTCCTCGGCCAAGAACTTTAGCACCTTCTCCGTACCGGAAATGCCATTGGGCAAAACCAGATGGCGTACAAGCAATCCGCGTTCGGCAAGTCCCTTTGCGTTGATGACGAGATCGCCTACCTGCCGATACATCTCTCGTACCGCGGCCTGATTTGCACTGACGTAATCCCGGACATGCGAATACTTGTGCGCCAACTTTTCATCGCCGTACTTCGTGTCAGGCATGTAGATGTCGACGACGCCGTCGAGCAAAGCGAGAGCTTCCTGACTGTCGTAACCGCTGGTGTTGTAGACTAGGGGTAGACATAAGCCCTGCTCTGCCGCGATTGTCACAGCGGCAAGGATCTGCGCGACAACATGACTTGGCGTGACAAGATTGATGTTGTGGCACCCCAGCGCCTGCAGTCGCAGCATCATCTCGGCCAGCTCCTCGTCGCTTACCTCTTGGCCTTCACCTCGCCAGGCAATCTCCCAATTCTGGCAAAAACTGCAGCGCAGGTTGCACCAGGAGAAGAAGATCGTGCCCGAGCCGCGCCAGCCGCTCAGACAGGCCTCTTCGCCATGGTGCGGTGCGGCCGAATACACGACCGCTCGCTCGCCGGTGCGGCAGATTGCACCGCGGATCGATTGCCGCCGCTCGACCCGGCAATAGCGAGCGCAGAGATCGCAATTATCCATATGCTGGTGTGACCGGCGCGCCCGATCAGCCAACTCGCCTGAGCGTAGCAAGCGAAGATAGGCCGGCTCAAATATGCCTCGCTGTCGCACGTTAGCGAACGCAGGGATCAACATTTAACTGTGCAATCGGACCGGCGCATTAAGGTGCAGGGTAGCAGTCGTGAGGATGCACCGATTGACGAGGATCAATTTTGCGGCGGCCAAAGCGTTCTATTTTGTATGCTGAAA
>Ga0207805_1000131_pt1 | contig 10617 bp, 11 predicted proteins | sample LuqExpMetageno49_FD_187807 | JGI IMG/M metagenome (GOLD analysis project Ga0207805, IMG submission 187807) | Tropical forest soil microbial communities from Luquillo Experimental Forest, Puerto Rico - Sample 49 (SPAdes) | ecosystem: Environmental > Terrestrial > Soil > Tropical forest ... | reverse complement strand
ACTTTTGCAGTCGTCAGTTTGATTGCTTGCGTGATCTGGCTGTTGATACAGCACCACTAATGTGATGAAGCGAGCGTTTGTTTTGTTGGTGCCAATTGTCTTGGCGGGCTGCTTACCAGACCAAGCCAAAGACATAGCTGTTTGTAAGACCGAATCCGACCGTTTTTATCAAGGACACCAAGCTCTCAATGTGGATGATCCTAGGAGCCGGTATATAATAGGTTGTATGGCCGCCAAGGGCTATGATTTAGACGTGGTGCCAGCGGAATGTGATAGTAAGTATCCTTTGGTAACCCAGTCGGCGTGTTACACACCCGATAGTCGGATAGCGCGGTTCATTGATCAATTCCGCATCCACTAAATTGTAAAACCTGCGTGACCCGCACCGAACGGGGTGCGCCAGGGGCCGAAGATGAGCCATAAATACTCGGTCGGGCGCCACGCACGCCCACAGCCGCCGACATGCAATAGGTTGGCGTTGTCTCTTTTATATCTCGCTGTACAATCAATCGCGAGGGGCGAACGTCCCATGCACAACTCCGATTATTATCGAGAGGAAGCGACCAAATACCGAGCGCTTGCTGAGGCAGCCGAAGATGCTGCCACGAAGCAAGAATACTTAGAATTGGCAGCCGTTTGTGAGGAGGTCGCCGACCAAATCGACGATTGCCGAGCGAGCGGTTAGAGGAAGCGCCGATTGCCTATGCAAACGAGGCCAAACGACAAGCGCGAAAGCTGCGAGGGAAAGGCGCGCGATTCCAGCGGTGGAGACTAGTTGCGACCCGTTGCTTGTAGGGCGTTTTGGGCAGCAGGTATTCGCCAGATCAGAACCGAAAAAAACCGTTCCAGTCTCGCGGGGTTTATCTCTTTGTAACCGATGCCAGCGAACCATAGCGGTGAATGCGGACGTTTAATTCCTGAAGCGCGGCTGTCACGGATCGACGCCTGGTCGCACGGACGCCAGTCTGTATCCTATAATGATTGCTCGTTTTGCTGAAAGGACGCGTGATGGCAAAGGCATATTGGATCGTATCAGTCGATATTAGCAATCCCGAGAATTACAAAATGTACATTGCCGAAAACCGCAGCGCCTTTCGCAAGTATGGCGCTCGCTTCCTCATACGTGGCGGCAAGTCCCAGGTAGTTGAAGGCAAAGGGCGGTCACGTATTGTGGTGATCGAGTTCAGGGACTACGCAACCGCGCTTGAATGCTACCGATCACCCGAGTACGCCAAAGCAATTGAAGTCCGTAAGGGCAGTGCCATAGCCGACATCATTATCGCGGAAGGTTATCACGGTCCGCAGCCAACTGACGAGTGACTGTTGTTGGCCTATGGACCACCTCGCAGATTGTCTCGGCGTCAGTGGCGTGGTTCTTTTGCCGCTTAACATGGGGCTTGACGTAAGCCGGCTGCATCAGCCGCACGGTACGGCCAAGAGCTTGCAGTTCGCCTGGCCAATGATGCGATGTCGCGCAGGCCTCCATACCAACTAAGCAGGGCGACGGCTTCTGAAAGAACGCAAAGGACATAGCGTCGCGTCAATCGCCGGCGGATGACTACCTGACCTTCTGCGTCAACCCCGTGAACTTGAAAAGACCGACTTTCCGATATCGAGACGGATTGTCCTAACCGACTGCATGGGGCTCCTCCAAATCGTGGGGCCTCAAACACCACTTTCATGGCACTCACGTGCCGGTGGACGAGCCGTCCACAGCATCAATAGGGGACATTGGGCAGCAATCCGATCAATTCAGGTCGAGTCATCTCCCGCCGTGCGAGAGTTGTTCACCCGCCTCGGCCACGATCACGCATATCGTGGCTGCGTGGCGCACCGCGATGAGTCGATGGCGCAGCCTAGTGTCCGGCAGCGACTAACGAGTAGCATCAGCGAGATTTATTCCCGAGCGATCATCGCAATTTCGTTATCCAGAAGTGAAGCATTGGCTTCCAACTATCCGGAATAGCGCAAGATGCTTTGCAGTCTACTCCAGCATAGGTTCCAACCCAGGAGAAGCACATGATGAAGTTTCAAAGCACCTTGAACGAGGAAGATGACCTTCTCACTCTCGAAACATCCGATGAGGCACTGGAAACTGCGGGAGGGAATGAAGTCGTAGGAAACTTTACACTCGGAGCCTGCACTGGCCTGTCTGTTTGCCCAGCCTGATCAGTCCGACTGATAAAACTCAAACGATTGGAGGCACGCGTGTCAAATAGCCTCCTGAACAACTCTAGGCGGCGCCATCGCAGGAGGGATCGCGGAACGTCGTCACCCCGCACCTGCCCTTCGGCCCCGCCGAAGGGCAGGGAAAAGCCGATAGTTGGCATCGAGAAGTAGGATCCCGATTAGAATATAGAGATACATTTATGATGGATGTGTATGGCTTTTTCACGCTTAGGCGACTGCGCCTGCTATCGGGCATCGTCATGTTTGCGTACATCGCGATCCATCTTCTCAACCATGGGCTCGGCATCATTTCGCTCGCCCTGGCGGAAAGGGGCCTAAGCTTTGAAATGGCGTTCTGGCGGACCCCCATAATGACACTTCTTCTGTATGGGGCGGTGGCGATCCATTTCTCGCTCGCACTTTGGACCCTGTACAGTCGTCTTTCTTGGAGGCTGCCGTGGGTCGAGGTTCTCCGGCTAGCCTCTGGCTTTAGTTTTCCGCTACTGCTCATCAACCATGCCGTGACAACGCGGCTCGGCGATGCGCTCTTTGGGATAAAGCCATCATACGCGCTGATTATTGCGAATCTGCTCGCGGCAGGAAGGCAGGGTATGCAACTCGCGCTCTTGGCTCCCGGTTGGCTTCACGGATGTCTCGGGCTCTGGATTACGCTGCGGAGATTCCGCGCCATGCAAAGAATTAAGCCCTTACTTGTCGCGCTAGTCATTCTAATTCCATCGTTGGCCGCTGCTGGATTCTTAAGAATGACATCGGAAATCTTGACTATTGGGCCACGACTTTCGACAGGCTCCGATGCTTTGCTTCACAAAACAGTACTCGCGAGCTGGAATGCCAATTTGGTGAAGATTTATCTTGGTGCCATTTTCTTTTCTTTCATGTTTGGTCGCTTGCACTCCTTTTGGCCCCAACTTTTCCAAACTGCTCCGCGTGTCAAAGGAAACAATGTCAGCGACCTGCGGCATCGCCCTGCCGCCGACCCCTCCTCGTCCGCACCGATGAGGTGATTGAATAAAGGTGCTGTTTGCTACGGTGCATGGCCGCTCTTGGCCGCCAGCAGCTCGGCGAAAGCCATGTCCGCTACAACAATGCCGCGCTGCGCCGGCAGGAACATCTGTATCGCATACCTGTATGCTGCCGTCCGGCTACCATGCCATCGACTCCGATGAAAGAGTCATTTGCTCACTCAAGTTATTCATCTCAGCATACCTTTGCGTGTTAAGAGGTTGAATGACCATTGAAACGTAATCACGATTCAACGAGTGACGATTAAATTTATGTCTAGAGCTATCCTCACCTTGGTTGGGACTTTCGGCTATATTGGACTGGCGATGCTTGGTTGGGGTGGTTTTGCGCCCTTCTTCTCGCACCCGGCCCTAATTGCCCTTGTGATTGCAACTTTCGTGTTGACTGGCGCAGCACTCCTTAGTCGCGGAAACCTCAGCCCCGGCGAACGCGAAGACCGTTCCAATCGCTGGGTTTAGGAGCCTTCGCGCTCGTCGGATGATTGTTGGCCGCCTATCTGCCAGCATACACCGACCGGGTTGGCTACTGGACGGTCGATGGGAACACAATTCGCTGGCTCGGTGTCGTTTTATTCGGCGTCGGTGGCGCTCTCCGTATCTGGCCAGTCTTTGTGCTCGGCAATCGATTTAGCGGATTGGTAGCCATCCAACCCGGGCACACTTTGGTCACGAACGGAATTTACGGTGTCATCCGCCACCCGAGCTATCTAGGATTGCTCATGAACTCGCTGGGATGGGCATTCGCTTTTCGGTCGCTCGTCGGCGTTCTGCTTGCGGTGCTCATTGTTCCACCGCTCGTGGCGCGCATAAGCGCCGAAGAAAGGTTGCTAAGCTCGCAGTTCGGCGACGAGTATGATGCATACCGCAATCGCACATGGCGGCTCGTCCCTGGTCTTTATTGAGCGGAAATGATCGCCGATCGGTCTCGGCCTCGGCTTGCTGCGAACAATTTAGCAGCTCTTATTAGACAAGTGGTCGTCACCGAGACCATTTTGTCCCCACAGTGCGCCGCATGGAATAATCACCATGGCGCACTGTTAGTTGCGGATGTGATGGAACGTTTCTGACGTGAGGTATCGTAACACCTATTGGAGGAAATCGATGCCGTATCCCACCGATCACCGCCACCTTACTAGGCAGAAAATACTCCGGAGCGCGCGGCGACTATTCAATCGGCATGGCTTCGATGCAGTGTCAATCGACGACGTCATGGCTGACGCGGGATTAACGCGAGGTAGCTTCTATAGCTATTTCGAGAGCAAGGGTGACCTGTATGCCGAAACGGTGACGCATATTCTGAATGAAAAGCAACTTCTGAGCAGTGACGGAATCAGCATTGATCCGCATGCTGTCGACAACGCTGCGCAATTCATTCGCGACTATCTTTCGCTTGAGCACTTCGAGGATATCGATGGAACCTGTCCCCTGATCGCTTTTCCCACTGACTTTTTGCACAATGAGCAGCGCGTCCGACAAGCATTCGAGACTGTGCTGCGGGTCATGATCGACGTTTTCGAACAAGCATTACAGCGCAACGGACCCGCGGCTCGAAACCGGGCCCATGCAATTGCAGCGTTGTGCGTTGGCGGCATGGTTTTGGCGCGCTCGATTGAGGATCGCACGCTCGCCGATGAATTACGCGAAGCCGCAAAGGACATCGCACTGTCGCTCGGACATTTTGCCGCTGGCGAACGTTGCATGAGTGCAGATAAAGCGCATAAGACCGACGAGTACCTAGGCGGCCTCTCCAGCACGTTGGAGTCACCATCGCCTACTCCGCGAGAAGCACGGCATCGCGCGTGAGCATCTTCACACAAACTAGGTCACACAAACTAACGTCGAAGAAATTAAAATAATTAACAGTCTATTGACGGGGAAATTTTCCGCCATTGAGGGTAAGCGGACATCCACCCGCAAAGGTCCGCGCTGCAAGACCACGGTCGCCCGCGCATCGTCGCATTGTCGCGTTATCCGTTGATTGAGGCGACTCGGCTTATAGGATTTCCAAGGCCCGAATGTGCGCGGCGCGGTTCTATTGGGTTTGCTTAGCGGCGCTGATCGAAAACAATTCCGCCGCCGGATCGGGTATGCCAGGCGCTAATTCGTCGGCGGCTGTTCGATAGGTTTTCGCGAGGCTAAGCAGGTACGGGCGATTAGCCGACTCGCGATCAGCAGCGACCGTCAGCTGCTGCGCACGCCTGAGCAGCATGGTTGCACGTCGAACGCTGTCCTCGTCGGTCATTGTTGCTTCACCAATGCCAAGGTCGGCGACCGTACAAGCTGGCGGCACGTGATGTCCGTTCCAGCCTCTTATGGCCTTTAGACCATCCGGGCGGCACGGAATCGCCATGCCAACCGACTTTCATGCGTTGGCCAAAACCGGAAGGATGCGAACCGCTCCACGCGGGCGGGCCTCCGTCTCCGAAATCGCCGCCCGGCCCGCGAGCCAATGCGGGTGAACCGCCTGCAACCGTACATGCAGCCGCAAGGATTGCCGCGATCAAGACCCCGACGAAGTGTTTAAATGCCCGCATGGGGGAAATTATGAAGCAGCGGTTCCAATTGAAGGTTGAAAAGATCGATAAAATTCTACCCGACTTCCTTAAGCAGTTCTAAGAACTCTGTTTCCACCATAAACGCATACTGTTTCGCGTATTGGCCACGCTGGCCTTTTCGGTCGGCTGGACTAAAGCTTCAATCAAATGCGGAGGTAAAACAAAGCGGCGCGACGATGCTCATCGCCTTCAACCGCGTTCATTCACTTTCGGGCGACGCGAACACGTGACGCGGACGTGGCATCTACGTCCCCTTGTGACCTTCTGTTCAATGACTGCAACATAGCGGACATCACCATCGTTGATGCTGCGCGATCTTTATTGATTCGTCAGGGCCGTCGACTTGATAGGCGCTGACCCCGCAAACCTGATCCCCGATGCGCGTCACATAAGCGCTTTTGAAAGCTAACTCAGTCGATCCTGGCAGAGGCGAGACGAATGTGACCTCAGTAACCCGACCTTCCTGAGCGGTGTTGTACATTTCCGCGCCGAATGGCGCTCCGTTTGAATCGCAAAGGTTGCGCACATCGCGTGTAACGAAAGCCTCGTGCGCAGTGAATCTTCCATCGCTGCCGTTGAAGCAAAACACGAATAGATCGCGGTCCCGGAACGGCAGGTCATTGTGATTAAAACTGTCAATCGCTGCGAGCTTGTCCGTTTTTACCTTGGCGATAGCTCGGTCCAGCATGGCCTTTGCCTCGTAGGCATTGCCGAATTCATTGCTGGCCGCTGGGGTTTGGCCTGCGACTGTCAGAACAATCAGAACTGAGCAAAGGAGCAATTGCTTGAGCATGGCCTTCCTCCATGTTGAAAAGAAAGTCTAAAAAGCATTAAACCTCGCCGCGCTTGGAGCACGCCCAAGTTACCTCACTGCGATGCGAGGTGCCGCCGCTGGCCACGCACTCGCCGGTCGGCTTGGAGAGGCGCGGAGATTGATCGCGTAAGTACATGAGCGCGATCCCACCCTTCGCATTGCCAATCCGCCCAATCTAATCCCATTCAGTCGCGCGCAAAACGTGGCCAGATGGACAGAGGGTCTGCGAAAGGCAGGCTTGCCTGCAAAGGGAGCAGATACCAGCATTCTAGATTGGGCCGCCGCTCGCAGCCAGCCTTTATCAGCCCGAAGTTACGCCTTGTTTCATCAGGCGCGGAAACGGATCTCGCCTACGGGATTCCCCGTAATTGTCGGCCCCACTTTGGTTCCTATGCTTTCGGCATGAATCAGGATTTACCCAAATTTCGCGATTTGCCTTACGATTGCAGCTGCGGTGGCGAAGGCATGGCCCCCGTCAGCCGCGTGCCGGGCATCGGCGCAATACCGGAGTTGATCACCTACCAATGCCCCGCCTGCGGCCACGTCGAGACGCTCGAGAGGCCGAACGGCTCCGGCTACGCGGACTAATCACGATCAAGTGGCGCTTTAGCGCAGCGTAAGGCCGCAGTTTGCAGTTCGAGCCTCATGTGCATCCAAGCTCACCACGGTGCGTTTCCTTCTCCGCGCCGTTGCGCGCTCCGCGTCCAGTGATTGGATGATTGCGTTTGCCTCATCTCAGTTTGTCGAGGGCGGCGAAATCCACCGCGATCGAGACTGCGAGCCTGCAGCCAATCCTGCTCGACCATGATCCGTCTCCTGGGTTGACGGACCATGCGCGGAATACGTGGTAGGGTGTGGTGTTTGACAAGAACAGGCTTACCAACGCCCGACTTAGGAGAGGAACAAACATGACGAAGACCGTTCTGAACGCGATCGCCGTGGCCGGTGCCGTGGCCTTTGTCAGCCCGTCGATGGCGGCGATGGTCAATTTCACGGCTGAAATGAATGCCGCTAGTGAAGTGCCGCCGAATTCGAGCAAGGCAACCGGCTCGGTCACGGCCACCTATGACACCGGCAGCAAGAAGCTGACCTGGAAAGGCAGCTACAAGGACCTGACTGGCCCCGCCACCGCCGCGCACTTCCACGGCCCAGCGCCCTCCGGCAAAAACGCCAGCGTCATGGTGCCGATCAATCCGCACGACGCCACGTTTGAAGGCTCGGCCACGCTCAACGACGCGCAGGCCAAGGCACTGATGGACGGCGACTTGTATGCAAACGTCCACACCGCAGCCAATCCGGGCGGTGAGATCCGCGGCCAGTTGAAGCAATAATCTCGGGCTTCAGTCTCAATTGCCAACCCGCCTGTCCCCGACCGGCGGGTTTTCTTCATGGCTGTTGCAGCCGTGGTGCACTTGGCCTGCGGCGGGGTGGCGTTTTAATCTGAGGTCACAAGCTTATTAGAACAGTCTGGGGAACGAGCATGGCCGGCACGAATGGTAGCGCACCGATCTTGATATCCGGCGGCGGCATTGGCGGCTTGATCACCGCCTATGCACTGGCGCGGCAAGGTTTCCCAGTGCGCCTGTTCGAGCAGTCGCCGGAATTTCGCGAGGTGGGCGCCGGCATCCAGCTCGGGCCGAACATCTTCCGTGTGCTGGAGAAAATCGGCCTCAAGGACGCGGTGCTCGCCGACGCCCACCGGCCGCCGGCGCAGGAGATGCGCGACGCGCTTACCGGCAAGCTCATCGTGCGCATTCCGCTCGAAGAAGCCTTCTTCCAGCGCTTCGGCGAGCCCTACGCCGTCACCCACCGCGCCGACATCCACGGCACCTTCCTGAAGGCGTGCCAGAATAGCAACCTCGTCACACTGGAGACGAGCCGGCGCGTTGACAGCTTCGAGGACACCGGCAAAGGGGTCACCGTCACATTGGAGGACGGCCAAAAGGCGGAAGGCCGTGCCCTGATCGGCTGCGATGGTATGTGGTCGAAGATCCGCGAACGCATCGTTGGCGACGGCAAACCGCGCGTGTCCGGCCACATCGCCTACCGGGCCGTGCTCAAGCGCGAGGACGTGCCGAAGGATCTGTGGCGACCGGAAGTGGTGCTTTGGGCCGGCCCGCGCACGCACCTCGTGCATTACCCGTTGAGGCGTGGCGAACTCTACAACTTGGTCGCCGTCTTCCATTCCGACCATTACGAGGAAGGTTGGAACGCCGAAGGTAGCAAAGACCTGCTCTGGCAGCACTTCAAGGGACAGCGCCCCGAGGTGTTGCGCATGCTCGAGCGCATCGAGACCTGGCGCATGTGGGTCTTGTGCGACCGCGAGCCGGTCAAGAACTGGACGCTGGGCCGCGTCACCTTGCTCGGTGATGCCGCGCATCCGATGCTGCAATACCTCGCGCAGGGCGCTTGCATGGCGACGGAGGACGCAGTGTTGCTCGCCGAGAAAGCGAGGGCACAACCTGATGACCTGCCGGCCGCTTTCAATGCCTACACGCAGGATCGTTATCTGCGCACCGCGCGCGTGCAGATCATGGCGCGGGTCTACGGCGATTTCTATCACGCGCGCGGTGTCACCGCCGAGCTGCGCGACATCACCCTCTCCGGCCGCACGCCGCAGCAGAGTTACGACGGCATCGCCTGGCTCTACGGCGGGCCATGAAGCTTAGGGCAGCCCCCAATCTTTTTGCCGCGCCGGTCACTTCGAGAATGTGCAGCCCGCTATTGACGCAGTCGACCACGTAAAATGCAGGCGCGGTCGTAGTTTCCGTACTTGTTACTCTGGATCGTGGTCTTGCAGCGCGTTCGGTATAACGACCAGCCGCACACTGCTGGCTTCCGGCTGTCTGCGCAGCGGCGGCGCTGAGGGCGGCTATACCTGCAATCGAGAAAGCAAACGGCGCATGGGCCCCTCCCCCACGCGGCAGCTGGCTTGGACTGCCGGCGTCCCTATCACCAGAACTTGCCGATTCAGTTCCGCGCTACTTTTTATCGATGCCCGCTTTGACAATGACGTCATCCCATTTGGTGATATCACCCTTCAGCCGCTCTAGCAGCTCCTCCGGTGTCGAGGCGTGCGCCTCAACACCGACCTTCTCGAACTGCGTCTTCAGGTCGGGCACCGCCAGCACCTCGTGCATCGCCTTATTCATCGCCGTGATGATCTCCTTCGGCGTACCCTTGGGCGCGCCGACGCCGTTCCAGGAGATCACCTCATAGCCTTTCACTCCAGCTTCGTCGGCGGTGGGAACGTTCGGCAGCAGCGCCGAGCGCTTGGGCGATGAGGAGGCCAGTAGCCGCAGCTTGCCGTCATTGACCTGGCCCTGCACCGCCGGTGGGAAGTCGACCATCATCTGCACGTCGTTGCGCAGCAATGCGACCACAATGTCCGGCGAGTTCTTGTAGGGCACGATCTGCACGTTGAGCCCAGTCAGAATCTTGAACAGCTCGCCACCGAGATTCTGCGTGCCGCCAACCGAGATGGTACCGATGTTGAGTTTGCCTGGATTGGCCTGCGCCGTCTTAATGAAATCGCCGAGGGTCTTGAATTCGGATTCGGCCTTGACCGCGAACACCAGATCGAAGGTGCCGACCATCGACACCATCTCGAAATCCTTCACAGGATCGAACGGCAGCTTCCTGAAGGCCGCGACGCTAATCGCGGTGCCGTTGGTAACCAGCGCCATGGTGTAGCCGTCGGGCGGGGCGTTCACGACGGCACGCGCAGCGGCGATACCACCCGGCCCCGGCATGTTCTCCACCACCACCTGCTGCCCGAGCTTATCGCTGAGCTTCGCCGCCATGATGCGCGAGGTAACGTCCGCGACACCGCCTGGCCCGAACGGTAGCACGAGCCTAATCGGCTTTTCCGGCCAGTCCGCCTGCGCTCGCGGCACAAAGACCGCCGCGAAAGCCGCCGCCAGCAGCGCGAGCAGTGTGTTCTTCATCGAACCCTCCCGTTCCTTCTCTTCTAGGCGAAACCATAAAGCCAGGCCGAACTCCAGCAGCGCCTTGAGCGGCGCCGACTTTGCGCCTT
>Ga0207805_1000127_pt1 | contig 10807 bp, 10 predicted proteins | sample LuqExpMetageno49_FD_187807 | JGI IMG/M metagenome (GOLD analysis project Ga0207805, IMG submission 187807) | Tropical forest soil microbial communities from Luquillo Experimental Forest, Puerto Rico - Sample 49 (SPAdes) | ecosystem: Environmental > Terrestrial > Soil > Tropical forest ... | reverse complement strand
TAGGAGGGCGAAACACGATGCCGACCTTTGTCTACATGACGAGTTGCGACGGGTGCGGCCACTGCGTGGATATCTGCCCGTCCGACATCATGCACATCGACACGACCTACCGGCGCGCCTACAACATCGAGCCGAATATGTGCTGGGAGTGCTACTCCTGCATAAAGGCGTGTCCCCAAAACGCGATTGATTGCCGCGGATACGCCGACTTCGCGCCCTTGGGACACAGCGTTCGCGTGTTGCGGGAGCCTGAGAAGGCTACGATCTCGTGGAGGATCAAATTCCGGGACGGCCGCGAAAAGAATTTCGTTTCGCCGATCAGAACCACGCCGTGGGAATCGATCAAGGCGCCGTCCGAGTACGCGCTACCCAGCGCGGATGCGTTCAAATCCCAGGAGCTCGCGCACGAACCCCAGGCGCTCCACATCGATACGCTGCCAACGCTCGCTCCGCGTCAAAACAAGGAAAGATAAATTCGAGCGTAGCGGCGCGGTGGGACCCCTCGCCAAAACTGTCAGAGATTGCCGCGCTTTTCCATTTACTAGAGATACAGCGAAAAAGTTTTTTTCAGAAAACGCCCGGCGCGGCTGGTCACTTCTAGCTCTACGATTCTGACACCCTATGCGGTTGCTTCGCCGGTACCGCCCGGATAGTACCGGCTGAGATTCTCATGGTTCACCAGGTTTTCGGGACGATAGGGCTTCATCTCGTAGAAGTGCTGGACCTTGTCGGCGGCGAACCGGTCGTAAACGGACGGGTGCAATATCGCGTCGGGAGCAATCGTTCGCAGCGCCTTGGTCCATTTCAACCTACCTCCGAAATATCCTGGCTCGCGCTCGTCGTGCTGCGGACCGAGCGCGTCTGGACTTAGCTGCAAGTACCTTCTGTCGACCTTGATGCCATTGCCGGTCGGGGTGTTCGCGTCCGGAAGATTCTCGGCAGCATGAACCATCCATTCCAGCGTGATGTCCGATAGTCGCGCCTCGTTCTCGGCATAGCCCCCACCGATGTCGGAGTGCACGCCGGCAAACCAGATTTGCTCGAGCCAGTCGGGATAGCTGTCGGGGCGAGGAGGGCCGCTATTACTCGAGCTGCCCCATTCAACGCGGGCGAAGTCCGCCCTGTCCTCATCGATCGACAAAGCATGGCGTGCGTACCATACGGCGTTATCCAGATGCTTGTCGTAGAACTGCATCTTGGGCGCCGTGAAATGAACCGTCTGCCAAAATGAATACCCTTCCAGGCCGATGGCATATTGCACATGGGCGATCGCGTACCAGATCCCTGCAACGACAATCGATAGCGCGATGAGCGCCGCAAAGGTCGGCCGGAACGCGATCGGGAAAAACGATTGACCGAAGCTCACCATCGCGCTCACCAGCGCAAGAAACGCAAGCCATCCAACAACAGCCAAGGCCGCCGCACCGTAGCTGCCCAATGACGCGACGGTGTCGAATACGCCGATGAAAAACGGATTGACGTTGGGCGCACCGTTCACGTCGGACTCGTACTTCCTGCGAAAGCGAAGCGCGAGAGCCTTTCGTTGCTCCAGATAGGCGGTGTCCTTTGGCGACCCGACGTGCTCGTAGACCTGCTTGACCGCTTCCTTTGCAATCTTCCGCGTGGAATTTACGTCGCGGAAAAGCGGTGTCTCTCCGTCTGCCATCGTTGTCGGAATGCCGCAAAATGACAAAACCGATGCGACGCAGCGCACCGTATAGGCCCCGCGACTGAAACCAAAAAGGAAGATGCGATCGCCAGGCTGCCACATCCTCAAGAGCGCAGCGTAGCAATCAATGATGTTGGTCGTGATCCCGAGGCCTGTTGCCTGGCTGACGAGATCGTGCAGCCAGCGATAGATACGGGTGACGGAGAACAATCCGCTGACCGGCTGCGATCCTAGTCCTGGATCATAAAAGGTCAGTTGCTGGCTCGGATCGATGCCAGTGTCTGGACCACAGCGTGTGGCACGGTAGAGCTTGTAAATATTGCTTATGTTTTCATCCGGCGTGAGGCCGCCGGCCTGACCGGTTCCGTCGGAAAAAATCAAAATATTCCTGGGCATCTCACTCTCACGTCGTGAGAAGTTTCACCCTTGTTGCATGCGCGCTCGGCGTCTTCATAGATTCCAGATTCGCGTCTGAGAGTCGAATCGATCTTCGAATATGCTAACCGTTCAGCGATGTGTCCCTGTCATGAAGCAGGTTTATTTCGATTCGTTGGGATGTCAGAGGAGCAGATGGAAAATCTAAAAGAGTTATCGCGGCATGAGCCATTGGCTCTGAAAGAAATTCATCTGACGAGTCAGGCGTCAGAGAAGGGATTAGTCCGTAAATTGTCGAACAAGAAATAGTGATCGATATTGAAGTTGATAATTTGCTATTAACGCACAAAGGGCGAGGTTTGCTCGTGCGGGGTTCTGCCAATCTGATTGGCGCTCAGCGGGCGAAGGCGCGTGGCGTTGATTTTGATTTTTGGAGCTATTTCAAGGTCGCTGCGCCACTCACACTTCTGACCATTGCTTTTGGGCTTTTTTGGCTTTGAGGCAGCCACGCCTTGGACCAACATACGATTAATCCTAGCCTTCGACGTATAGAGGATATTCCTCTTCGGATATAGCCGTGCCATACGCCAATCATTGAACAGACTTGGCGGGAGTATCGTTATGACTGTCTCTGGGCGACATTATACCGGCGTTTTTCCGATCGCGCCGACTCCTTTCACGACGAACGGCGACCTAGATCTGGAAGGGCAACGTCGCGTTATCGACTGTATGATCGATCAAGGGGTTGACGGCATCTGTATCCTCGCCAATTACTCTGAGCAATTTTTGCTATCCGACAACGAGCGCGACACACTGCTCGATTTTTGTCTGTCGCACACCGCAGGCCGACGACCAGTGATCGTCACGTGCAGCCATTTCAGCACGCAGATTGCCGTCACTCGTGCACGCAAGGCCGCCGTGGCGGGTGCCAGCATCGTGATGCTGATGCCGCCCTATCATGGTTCGGGGCTTCGTGCCGACGAAAATGGAATATTGGAACACTTTGCCCGAGTAGCCGAAGCCGCCAGCATACCGATCATGGTCCAGGACGCGCCGCTCAGCGGGGTCCAACTGTCAGTGCCGTTCTTGGTAAGGCTTGCGCGCAACGTCCCCCTGGTTCGCTATTTCAAGATCGAGGTGCCGGGCGCGGCCGCCAAGCTACGTAACCTGCGGGCTATGGGCGGCGAGACCATTGAAGGCCCCTTCGATGGCGAGGAATCGATCACGCTTATGGCCGACCTCGATGCCGGTGCCAGCGGGACGATGCCGAGCGCTCTTCTGCCGGATTTGATCCGGCCGGTTTTAATGCATCACTGTGCCGGACGCCGCAAGGAAGCGGCTGCGGCCTACGCACGGATTCTGCCACTGATCAATTACGAGAACCGCCAATGCGGTCTACGCGCGACGAAGACTGTCATGATGGAGGGAGGCGTGATCAAGAGCGACGCTGTGCGTCATCCGCTCGAGCCGCTCCATCCGGAGACGCGGTTGGGCCTGCTAGAACTCGCACGCGAGCTCGAGCCTCTTGCGCTTCGGTGGGCAAAATGACGAAAGTCTCGCAGTCGCGCGTTGCGAGATATCTCCTCAGCTGGTTTTGCGTCTTGATGGTCCCGACTATTTCAACAGTGCGGAGACACAGCATTCCTTCCAACTGTTGGGTATTACGCCCGTATCCGAATCGCCCGATGAACTCGTCGCACGAATAAGTTCTGATGTTCAAAAATGGAAGGAAGCGGTCGCGAACGTGAATGGCAGCAACTAGCCTAAGCGACGCGGCCCTGTGAAGGAAAGCCGACCGGGAAAATACAACTCCAAGGATTAGCTGGGATGCCATGTATTCTGGTTGAAGAGGACCCAATATTGCGGGTCGTGCCCGCTATTCTCGATCCGAATACGCCAACCGAACATCAGCGCGCGATCGCCCAGTTCTATGACTTCGATGAGCCCGATTTCATCGGCTGGCGGGACCGGCTGCGCGCCCGCCTGCCTGGGCTTTACCCGTCGACAGTGATCTTCGCCAAGGATCAGGACGATCTCAGGAAAAAAATTGCCGAAGCGGATGGGATTATTGTGGAAAGTTTGACAATTGGGCGGGAGGAAATCGCTGCGGCAAGAAAAATTGCCATTGTGCAAAAGTGGGGTGGAATAGTTGCGAATATCGATCTGCTCGAGTGTGCACAGCACGGTGTGGCGGTGCGGACGCAAAGGCGACGCGTAAATATCGCCGTTGCCGAGCAAGCCTTTGCCTTCATGATGACGCTCGCGAAACGGATTTGTGAGCTCAACGGCTTGGTTGAGGACGACCGGTTACGTTTGGCGGGCTTTGACACCACGCCATTCGACAGGCGTTACACGGGAAACTCTAACTTTGCGCGGGTGACCGGATTGCGGACGTTAAATGGGGCGGTCTTCGGGGCAATAGGTCTTGGCGAGATCGGACGCGAAGTCGCCAGCCGCGCCCACGCCTTTGGTATGAAGGTTCTTTATCATCAGCGCCATCGATTGGCGCCGATTGATGAATGGACCTTTGGCGCAAGCTATTGTCCATTGAACGAACTACTGGAAACCTCGGATTTTATTTCAATTCACGTACCACTAAACCCGTCGACGAGGGGATTGCTTAATCGCGAGGCTCTGCGGCGGATCAAGCAGGGCGCCATCCTTGTCAATGTTGCGCGCGCCGAAGTCATCGAGCGAGAGGCTCTCCTAGAGGCATTGGAGGCAGGCCGGCTGGGTGGTTTTGCGCTTGACGTTGGCTACGATGAACCAGCGAAAAAAGGCGAGCCCCTACTAAAATACAAAAACGTGATCCTTGTTCCTCATACGGCTCCCGCACATCGCCGCAACGCGCTTAACGACTGGGAAGAGATGTTTGTAAAGATGTCCGGTGTGTTGACCGCTGTCCGAAATGCTTTGTGAAAAGGCCTTGCGTTAATTCGGCTCTTCCAGGTCGATTTCGAGTGCCTGCAGCACTCGAGTGTGCATGTTATAGGTGCCGATAAGTACTGATAATTCGACAATCGAGCGATTGTCGAAATGCTTCCGAAGCGGAGCGAACACCGAATCGGCAACCGCCACGTCCTGTGTCATGGCATCTGTATATGCAAGGGCAGCATGTTCCGGCTCACTGAAAAGCTTCGACGATCGCCAATCGCGTAACGCCTCGCATTCAGCAACGGTGAGGCCTTCAGCGAATGCAAGCTTGGGCACGTGCTGCGAGATTGCGTAGGCCGCGCGGTTGAGTAGCGCGACACGGATAATGACTATTTCACGAAGCCTGCCCGATAACGACGTTTTCCATCTTACCGCGTTGACGAGTTCAAACCAGGCAGCCGCGATCGGCGGGCTGTGCAGCAACAGGCGGTAGAGATTAAGGAGTTTGCCGCGTCGGCCGGAGCGCAAGCGTGCGACGAGCTCGGTGAGCGCGGGATTCTCTGCCTCATTTATGTAGGGAATGCGGACCATTCATGTCTCCTTCACCATTCCGCCAGTTCGTCGAGATGATGCCAAAGGGAGGCTGACTTTATGTCAGCTTCACCTCGGTAAGTGGACATAAACTTTCTCTTGGATCACCTGATCGGCGTAGCAAGTGTCGGCGGCACTGCGAGACAGATGGCTTTGGTGGGTGGTGAAGGAGCCGCCACAAAATTGCTGGCCGATATCGGCCAGATCACCGACGGTGGATAAATGTTTCCAGGCGTGAAGTCATTGTTTTCCTGAATCTAATCATAGAAAATAACAACGGAATGCACAGTTATACCCACATTGCAGGTCGCATCCTACTTGTGGCGTTCACATTCTGGGCGCTGGCGATGGTCGTTCCCGATTTCTATCGGGTGTATCAGCCGCTGGGATCATTCGGTTTCTATGCCAACAACGACGGTGTCGTCACGGATGTACAGGGGCCGTTCCTAGAACAAACGGCCTCGCCCGCTTTTCAGGCCGGCCTGCGTGTCGGTGACAGGCTCGATCTTGAGCAAATGCGATGCGTTCCCATAAGCACTCTCAGATGCGCGAGTGCGATGGCGGCCTTGGGAGGCTTCCGCCTCGTCACTAATCAACGCCGCGCCGAACTCGTCATCGCTGCCGCTCCGGGCCGACCGGCGCGAGAAGTCGACATCATTGCAAAACAGAGACCGTATAACGGATGGGTGCTTGTGGTTTTGCTACTTGATCAGCTCGCATCGATGCTCGTTATTCTCGCGGCCGCGTGGCTCGTCTGGACAAGGCCAGGAATTATGACCTGGGGGTTTTTCCTTTATGTCATTTGGTTCAATCCAGGGCAGTCCGCACAATATTATGCGCTCTTGCAGAGCTACTCACCTATCGCCTTGCTGACGCAGAATCTAGCGGGCGCCATTGCGCAGGGCGCCGGCTCAGCAGGCTTCATCTGGTTCGCTTTAAGAGCGCCGACAGATGAAACGACACCGCGCTGGCGGCCCGTCGAACTGAGTTTGCCTTTTGTCGCAATCCTGGTAGCGCTGTTGCTGGCGCTCAGCTACTTAAATCTCTTCGGCTATCCTACCGAATTGGTGACGAGGGCCGGTGTATTGAGCGGCCTCGTCGTCGCTATATGTGCGTTCGTGATTCTGCTAACGCGCCAAGGCGAGCTACCGCCACAGGACTACCAACGCCTGCGCTGGGTGATCTGGGGCTGCTTGATTGGATTGCCAGCACTCGTCTTCGCGGATGCCGGCACAACCACGACACTTCTTAATTTTCTTTGGCCTAGTTATTCGCCGCCCGAACAATTGTGGGGTCTGATTTATCTCGTCAACGGTGTGCTTTGCCTCCTCGTCAGCGAGGCTGTGCGCAGACCCTACGTCGTGAAGGTGAGCATACCTCTGCGTCGCGTGACCATTCTTGGCCTCCTTATTAGTTTGCCGGTGCTGTTCTTGCACCAGGCAATCGATCACCTTCGCGAAGGCATCAGCGAGAACGTCACATTGCCTGCTTGGGCTTGGATCGCAATCGGAGCCGTAATTCTTTTTTTGACCTCGAAGATTCACGACGCGGCCGTCCACCACGTAGATTGGCTTTTCAATCGTTCGGTCGCAAAAGCGGGGGAACGGCTCGGTGATGCTGTCCTGAAGGCGAAGGATTACGGTGAGGTCGAAGCGCAACTCGTCCAAGGGGTACATAGTGCCCTCGGGCTTACTTCCGCTAGTATCTTTCGCGAACAAGATCATATCTTCCGACGCACTGCCGCGGATCAGTCATGGGATAGTGCGGCGCGAATACTCGATCGGCACGATCCCATACTCGAACGTGCGCATGCTCATCGGCCATACGACCTTGACGCTGAATCTGCCGCACGCGGTGACTTCCCCGGCGGGTTAATGCGGCCGATCCTTGCAGTTCCCGTGGGCGACCGGTTGCGTTGCTTAGGGCTGACGCTCTACGGACCGCATGCGACCGGCAACGCCCTGAGTCACGATGAACGCTCGATGCTGGCGGAGCTGGCCAACAAGGCGGCAAGTGCATTCATGAAAGTCAACGACGATCAGCTTCGCCGCCGCATAGCAGCCCTGGAAAGCGAACTCAAGACTATCGCCGGAGGGCTTGTCCTCAATTCGCTTGCGGACCGCTACTGAGGTAAACGGATGATGATGGAATCCGAAATTTTCCCGTCCTTTGCAGGATGCCGTTATGCTCAGAAAAATAATTCTCGACGCTTCTCACCTAATGTCCACTTTACCCGCATCGCTAGCACGACTGGCGTGTCAGCTTTGTATCAGCCCACGTGTGACCGGCGGCCAGGCCTGGCACCGCAATAGGCGCTTAAAGCTGATTTAATGGTGTGCCATAGACACACGGGAAGCCAGCGCGTTTTAGAGCGCGTGGCGACCGTTGAATATTGTGTCGCTAGTGCAGGTTACAGTTCGAACACCTGATTTGGCACAGGCAGCTCAACTCGTGTGTTGTCGAGAAGTGTCGCGAAGCTTCGCATCGTCTGTTCTTCGCCGTGAACAAGGAACGTGCGTTTCGCACCGGTTTGCTTTTGCCAGGCCAATAGCTCAGCCTGGTCTGCATGGGCCGAGAAGCCGTTGATCGTGTAGATGCGAGCTCGCACCGGGATTTGTTCGCCAAAGATGTTTACTTCCTTTGCGCCATCGATGATGCGGCGCGCCAGAGTGCCACTGGCGGCATATCCCACAAACACAATGCTCGATTCCGGGCGCCAAAGATTATGCTTGAGATGATGGCGCACGCGGCCGCCCGTACACATGCCCGAACCGGCCATGATGATGGCGCCGGCACGGATCATGTTAAGCGCCGCGGACTCGGCGCTCTCGCGCGTGAAGTGCAATCCGGGAAAATGAAAAGGATCATGTCCATCTTGAATGCGTTTCGCGATTTCCGGTCGCAAGCCCTCTAGATGATGCTGCATGATTTCGGTAGCCGAGATAGCCATGGGCGAGTCAACAAAAACCTGTGTCGATTTTGTCAATCGATCATGATCGATGCCCTGGTTGATGAAATAAAGCAGTTCCTGCGCTCGCTCCAATGCGAAGGTGGGAACGATGACATTTCCACCTCCCTTGAAGGTGTTTGTCACAGCGTCATAGAACTCCTCGATGGACGGGCCCAAGGGCTTGTGCAGCCGGTCACCGTACGTAGTTTCCATTACCACATTTGCTGCGGCCGGCGGCTTCGTGGGATCGCGCAGCAATGGGCCGCCAGACTTGCCGAGGTCCCCGGAGAATAGCACGGTAGATTGCTGCGACCCTTCTGTGAGCTGCAAATAGATGCTGGCCGAACCCAGGATGTGACTAGCGTTGATGAAGGTCGCGCGTACGCCAGCGGCGAGTTCAATCGGCACATCGTAAACCGCCGGTCGTCCGAAATGGTCGAAAGAGCGCAAAGCATCGGCGACCGAATAAAGCGGGGCCATAATTTGATTTGTTGAAGCGCGCCGCCCGGCAATGCGTGCCCGATAACTAACATCTTCTTCATGCAAATGGGCTGCATCGAGCATAACCAGTCGCGCCAACTCCCGCGACGCAGCCGTGGTGATGATCTCGCCCTGAAACCCTCTCTTGCTCAGCAGCGGCAGCCGGCCGCAATGATCAAGATGGGCATGCGTCAACAAGACGTAGTCGACGCTGGCAGCATCGAACCCAAATGGATGCGAATTTTCCTCGTCCAGCTCACGGCTACCTTGATACAGCCCGCAGTCGATCAGGATCCGCTTTCCGGCGCACTCGACCATGTGACATGAGCCGGTAACGCTGCGGTCAGCGCCGTAAAACGACAATTTCAAAAAACGCTCCTTGGCGGTGTGACGATCCGCCTGTCACGCAACGATCAACGGCTCGCCGTTGATCTCGTGCCAGCGCAAGATGCCATGCCAGATCTCCTGGGCCGTTTCGGCAAACCAGAACAATTCGCGATCTTCCTGATCTATAACGCCTTCCTCGACCAGGAAATCGAGATCGACCGCACGGCGCCAGTAGCTTTCGCCGACCAAGACGACCGGGATCGGCTTGATCTTGCGTGTTTGTACGAGCGTGAGCACCTCAAACAGCTCGTCGAAGGTACCATACCCTCCGGGAAAGGCGACCAGTGCCTTGGCCCGCAAGAGAAAATGAAGCTTGCGCATCGCGAAGTAATGAAAGTTGTAGCAAAGCTCGGGCGTGATGTAGGGGTTCGGATATTGCTCATGAGGCAGGTTGATGTTGAGGCCAACGGATTTGGCTCCGGTGTCGAACGCGCCGCGATTGGCGGCCTCCATGATTCCCGGTCCACCGCCGGTCACGACAACCCTGTGGTGCCGACTGACAGTCTTGTTCGTCGTGCTCACGAGACGGCCGAATTCGCGAGCCACTTCGTAGTAGTGGCTCTTTGCAAGGATACGTTCCGCAATTGCAAGGCGGCGCGCCAATTCCTTGTTGCTGGTGTCGGCCGCGAATGCCGTATTCAACATATCTACCTTGCGGCGGGCCGCGGCCGGCTCGCAGATCCGCGTGCTTCCGAAGACTACAATCGTGTGGCGAATGCCGTGCTCTTCAAGAAGTATCTCGGGCTTGAAATAGTCAATCTGCAACCGGACGCCCCTCATGCTGTCCCGCGCAAGGAAGTCGCGGTCGACGTCGGCGCTGCGATAACTGGGGCTTTCGAGAATTGCCTGAACCCGCGCGCGAGCCTGCGGATCCTCTTCTGGAGGCTTTGGGAGACACCAGGGAAGTGGCTCGCGCCGATTCACAGGGTGGGCAGGCTTTGGAGTCTGCGGTTCGGCAGAAATTGGCTGGTTTGGTTTCACCGTTGTACCGTCCGTTTCGAAAATCAATTCTGCATTATAGCCACGTCAAATTCCCTGTTGTTGCGTACAAATTCCCTGTTCCTCCGAAATAATTCCTTTTTTTGCACAAGGAATTTTGGGCTAAGTGCGCAAAATCATTGGCTGAATGGCCGCGAGCCGGTCCAAAATTGAAGGCGATTTCTGCTTTTACGGTCGCAATCAGGGGAAAGCAGACCTGGTGCGGACATCGTAGAAATGAAGCAAATGACCTGGGGCGGTCATCGGAGGTGCGACAGTGCTTCGAGGCACAATGCACTTTGGATTTCAGCGCTGTGCGACACTGGCCCTCAGATTCGAAGCTTTGGAGATGCGGCGCCGATCGCCGCATCGAACATTGTCCTGAGCAGTTCGCGTGGCTGAACGAGCATCGGTGAACGCGACCGTGGTTTCTTGTCTCGTGTTCTCAGCACTGTCCTAATCGTTGGCGCTCCGTAACGCTTCGCACACCGCATCGGTGACCT
>Ga0207805_1000126_pt1 | contig 10836 bp, 12 predicted proteins | sample LuqExpMetageno49_FD_187807 | JGI IMG/M metagenome (GOLD analysis project Ga0207805, IMG submission 187807) | Tropical forest soil microbial communities from Luquillo Experimental Forest, Puerto Rico - Sample 49 (SPAdes) | ecosystem: Environmental > Terrestrial > Soil > Tropical forest ... | reverse complement strand
TTCCGCATAAACTCGTTCACAGCGGCAATATTCTTCTCCGTGTAGTCCTTTATTTTCTTGTTTAGATCGGCATCAAGCCATGGCGCGGCTTTCATGCCTTTTTCCAGCAAATCAGCGTATTTCTCCATTGCCTTGCGAGTTTGCTCAAGATTCTGCGTCATCATGTCACTGATGCCCGCAAAAGGTTCGTCACTTTTTACCATTGCCATGTTCATCTCCCGCGCATGAAAGAAAAGGCGGCCCCAACCGAAGCGTCAGCGGTTTGCGCTTGACCAGGACCGCCCCTGACGGGGCGTCGCCGCCCCCACCTCAACCTAAGCCTCGAATCGGTTGCGCCGCTATTGTCCTAAGGGGAGTAGGCAATAATCCGAAACACTAGCGGTATTGCCCCTAAGTACAGTAGCCAGCCGAGCGTCTCCGCCTTTAAATGAGGTCAACTAGATAAGGGCAGACCTATCCCCCAACCCCCGTCCCTTATCTAGAAGTGCGAGACCGCCGGGTGTCCCCTCCCGATTTGGCGGTCTCGTTTTCTTTCCTGCTGGCGGACGTTAGCCGGAGGCTGTCATGGCGGATTGGATTCTTTGGCCCGCAGACGCGCTCCTGAGTGCAGGCGCCTATGTTGCGAGTTGGTTTGCCAGCAAAGACACGCCGGGTTTCCTGCTCCTTCAGATGATGGCGGCAACGCTTGTGCTAGCGGCTGTCGTATCGGTGATTGTATATTGGCAATCGCTGGTTGATTATTGCCGCTCACGTTGGAAATTTCGCGGATGAACCGAGGTCTCTCCTGCTCATTGGCGTAGCCGACGGCGCGAGCAGGCCTGCCCAAACTTCAGCGGCAACCTCGCTCATGCGCTATCGTTTCATCTCATCGAACCGACATAGATTTTGCCGACTAGATAAAATCTGACTGGCCACCCGGCCACCTGGCCTGGCCACCATCGGGTCTTGGTCAAACTTGAAGGTCTCACGCTGAGCAATTCGCGGGGTGAAGGTACCTGGCGCTGACCTCGTTGCTTCTATTACGCGTCGCGGCCGTGTGGCGAAGGCTGAGGAGCGCCCTCTCCAAGGCCAATTGGATGGCGCAGGAACGAAAGAACCCGGTTACTCGGGAACGTGTTCTTTCGACAGGGCGGTGGTGATGTCTTCCCGAAGTCGTTGAAGGTCCTCGCGCGTCATGCAAAACTCAAATATCCGGGTATCGACAGCGTCTACGGCCCGTTCTACGACACGGAGGATCGCCGCTTCTGAATCGTCGTTTTTAGTTTGCACCGTCACCGACTGAGGAAAAACAAGAAATTCACTCATATGACCCGCTCCCGTTGCTAAACTCATACCGATAGACCTTGGCGACCTTCCCCGAGGTTCGTGTTGGGTGTGTCGATCCGACCGGAAATGCTCGTTCGTTGCGCTCCCAGGTTCTTATTCTAAATTTTCTCCGTGATGCCCAGCATTTCTCCCAACCATCTGCTGGTTGGCGCTTGTATCACGATGGTCATAAGAATTGCGAGGTTGCTGGCTGGCGTGCCGGTTGGGAGGCAGCGGGCTTCCTGGGAATGTCGCGCCCCCATCCATTTCTCCCCTTCGGTGTCTGCTACTCGATCACCATCAAGACCTGATCGGATTCCACGTGATCGCCCACGGCGACCTTGATCTCGGCGATTTTCCCGTCGACCGGGGTGTAGACAGGATTTTCCATCTTCAGGGCTTCGAGGATCATGAGCTCATCGTCGCATTGCACGCTATCGCCGACCTTCACGAGAATCTTCCAGACATTCCCCGCCACCGGGGCGGTAATTTCCTCGCTCATTGAACCTCTCCTGTTTTAGGCCAAGCGCCGCTGATCGACCTTGGTCACACGCTTCCGCACTCCCCATCACGCCGCTGTTGTTTTCAGTGTGCAAGGGACAATGTTGGAATTTCGTGGCGATTCACCCCCGAATGATCCGCGGCGTCAGCATCTGGTGGCGCGGGCAGATCGAGATCGGATTCTGATACACCGCACCAGCGAAGCCCTTGAGATAGGCACGCAGCGACTTGAGATCGACGATCTCGTCGACGAAGCCGTGCTGGGCGCAATAGGCCGGGCGCGACGTGTCGTAATACTTCTTCGCCATTTCGTTCATCTTGTCGGCGATCGGCTGCAACGGCTTGCCCGAGTCCTTGTCCTTGACGGCGCGGCGGCCGTAGGTCGCGACCGCCGCGGTCTCGCCGTGCATGACGTAAATTTCGGTCGCGGCGGTACCGAGTGTGAAGGCGTTGTGGCGGTTGGCTGTCGGTCCGCCCATGACGTAGTGGGCGGCCGCGCTACCCTTGCGCAGCACGACCAGCATCATCGGCACGTCGGTCTGCTGAATCGAATAGATCAGCGATTGCCCGAGGCCGAGCAGTTCCGCCCGCTCCGCGATGTCGCCGACGTCGATGCCGGAGGTGTCTTGGAACCAGACGATCGGCAACCGGTCGCGCCCGCACAGTGTCACGAACTCGTTCATCTTGATCAGCCCCTGGCGGTAGAGCTTGCCGCCGATGCCGGGGTAATTGGCGTATTCGGGATAGCCCTTGGGCAGCAGTCCCTGGCGGTTGCCGATGGCGCCGATCAGCATGCCGTCGATCTTGACCAGGCCAGTGTAAATCTCGGGCCCATAATCGGGGCGGAACTCCATGTGTTCGCTGCCGTCGACCAAGCGAGCGAGGATTTCGTCGAAGACATAGCCCTCCTTCTGATTGGCCGGCAGCAGATGGTAGAGGTCGTTGGCCGCAAACCGCGGCTCCTTCGGCTCGGCGACTCGGAAGAACATCGGGTCGTAAGCGGGAGTCGCCCGCATGTATTCCTTGATGCCGTCGAGAACCTCGGTTTCCTTCTCAAACACGCGAGTGAAGAAACCGGTCGCGGCGTAATGGGTCTCGACTTGGCCCGGCGCCTGCCCGCGCATGTCGCGCGTTTTGGCGATCAATTCCTCCAGGCCGGCCACGTCGAAGCCGCCCTTGGGCGACATCCCCGACACGATACCGACCCCGCCGACCGCCATGTTGGCGTCCTTGTGGGCGAGCAGGATGGTGGGACTGATGCTCTGGTAGCCGCCGCCCGCCGGATTGGTCCCGTAGATGCCGGCAAGGATGGGAATCCCCATCTGCTCCAACTCGGCGTGACGGTAGAAGCAGGTGCCGCTGCCGCGGCGGTCCGCGTAGAACTTCTCCTGGTCGGTCATCTTGACGCCGCTGCATTGGACCAGCCAGACCAGCGGGATATGCAGGCGCTTGGCGATGTTGGTCACCCGCAGGATGTTCTCCGGCTGACCGGGGATCCAGGCGCCGGCCAGCAGTTTGTTGTCGAAACCGATGATGACGGCCCAGCGGCCGCCGATCTTGCCGAGACCGTCGACGACGTTGGTGGTGCCTTCTTCGTTGTCTTCCGGATTGTAGAGGCTGTGCAGCGGCAGGAAGGTGCCTTTGTCGACGAGGTATTCGATGCGCTGCCACACCGTCAACGAACCGCGCTTGTTGATCTCGGCTGCCGGGACGCCGATGTCCTGGCGCGCCTTGTGCAAGGCGCCGATCTCAACCTCGACGGCCTCGAGTTTGGCACGGCTTTCCTGCGTGCGGGTGATGCGGTTCTCTTTGAGCTCCTTGCCGAAGCTCGGCATCGTCTCAAAATAGGGCCTCATTCTCAGCTCCCCTACGTCACGCCCGGCACGAGGCTGGGCACGGCGCGACGTAACGTTCAAGTTTCATGGGCGAAGCTATTCTCGGTTCGGCGTAGAGCCGCAAGCCATTCCGGATATGATGATCTTTTGGATGTTGGACGTGCCTTCGACCACCTGTAGCGACTTGGCATCGCGATAGAAGCGCTCGGCCGGGTATTCGGTCGAGAAGCCATAGCTGCCGAAAATCTTCATGCATTCGTTGGCCGCATGAACCGCCGCTTCAGAGGCGGCGAGCTTGGCAACCGACGTCTCGTACTGGTTCGGCTTGCCCTGATCCTTCAGCCAGGCGGCGCGGTAGACCAGCATTTGCGCCGCATGATGCTCGACCACCATTTCGGCGATCTGCGCCTGAATCATCTGATGCTGGGAAATGGCCTTGCCGAACTGGGTGCGCTCGTTGGCGTACTTGATGGCAAGATCGAGCGCCCCGCCTGCAACACCCAGGGCACCGGCGGCACAGCCGAGCCGGGTCTGGTTGAGCTGCCACATGCACACCCGGAAGCCATCGCCGACCTGGCCGAGCACATTCTCCTTCGGCACCTGCATGCCTTCGAACACGAATTCCCCGGTCGGGGCGCAATGCAGGCCGAGCTTGGTTTCGATCGCCCGCGCCGTGCAACCTTTCATCTTCTTCGGCTCGATGATGAAAGCGGTCATGCCCTTGTTGCCCTTGGCCTTGTCCGTATAGGCGTAGAGCAACCCGGCATCGCCGACATGCGCCTGCGAGATCCACATCTTGTTGCCGTTGATCTCGAAATGGTCACCCTTTTTGATGGCGTGGGTTCGCATGCTCGCCACGTCGGAACCGGTGTTGGGCTCGGTCATGGCAAAAAATCCGAGCTGCGTGCCGGCGACCCAGCCGGGCACGTATTTCTTCTTCTGCTCCGGCGTGCCGAACTTGGCGACCGTGAGCGCCGGCCCCAAGTTCTGCATATTGAAGGGCAAACGCCAGGAGGCCGAGACCCTGGCGATCTGTTCGGCCATCAGCGCCGATTCCATGAATCCCATGCCGCTGCCGCCCAGTTCTTCCGGCAACGCGCAGGAGAAGAAACCGAGCTCGCCCATCTTGGCAACGCGTTCGGGCTTGAACGTGTGCTGACGCTCTTCCTCCTCGATCGTCGGCGCGATTTCCTCGGTGGCAAACCGCTTGGCCGTATCTTGAATCTGCCGCTGCTCCGCGTTCAGCTCGAAATCCATAGCTGCACCTTTTTGCGCCATCGCAATCGGCGCATCCTGGATGATCGATTTGTCATCTGATAACGCCGTCCTGTGAATCTCGCCCGGCGCGCCCCTTGATGTGAATAGACCCGCCATAATGCCACCCGCAATCGGTAGGTCGGGTTGACTTCAATCAAGGAGGAACCGATTTCGCCGCCTTATGGTGACCTCGGAATTGCCCGCCGGCCGAGAATTCGACGGCTTCTGCATCATGTCCTGTCGTTCCGCCGGATGGTCCATGGATATCCTGCCTGTATTGCGATTGTGATTGGGCAAACTGAATGTCTCTCGCGCAAGCGTTGTCTTTTTCCAACGCCTGCCGTGGCCAAGTCCGCCACAATTGGACCCGCGAGGAAGTGCGGGCGCTGTTCCAGCTGCCGTTTCCGGAGCTGATCCACGCGCTGCCCGCGTGCACCGGCAGCATTTCGATCCGACCGCAGTGCAGATTTCAGCCCTGCTGTCGATCAAGACCGGCGGCTGTCCGCCGCAGCGACTGAGGAGAATTGCAAATGCTCGTTCCTGACACCCTTCAAGGCGCTCTCTTGCTCAGCCTGATCGATTTTTTCCTGAGCTTCGTGGTGATTGCCGGGATCGGGCTTGTCCTCGCTGCCTTTCCCTGGCTTGACCGAATAGCGCAGCCAGGCGTGAACGATCCGATCCAAGACTAGGGCGCTGCACCGAGCATTTTCTGGAGAGGGTTAGGACATGCACGACCAGTTCATTCTCTTCCTCGAAGCGTTGCTCCAGCAGACCGGCCTTCGGGAGATGTGGTGGGGCAACTTGGTCATGATCGCGGTCGGCTGCACGATGATTTACCTCGCCATAGCCAAGCATTTCGAGCCCTACCTGCTGATCGGCATCGGCTTTGCGTGCATCGTCGCCAACGTTCCGGGCTCCGACCTGATCAGGGAGGGTGGCCTTTTCCACTACGCCTATCAGGGCGTGAACCTTCTCATCCTGCCGCCGCTGATTTTCCTCGGCGTCGGTGCAATGACGGATTTCGGCCCGATGATCGCCAATCCGCGGCTCGTGATCCTGGGCGCTGGAGCGCACCTCGGCATATTCGTCGCGCTGATCGGCGCCAAGTTGTGGGGCTTCAGCATTCAGGAAGCGGGAGCGATCGGCATCATCGGGGGCGCTGACGGTCCAATGGCCATCTTCGTCACCGTCACGCTCGCGCCCCATCTGCTGCCGCAGATTTCGGTGGCGGCCTATTCCTATATGGCGTTGATGCCGCTGATCCAGCCGCCCGTCATGCGACTTCTCACCACCAAGGAAGAGCGGCTGATCCGGATGGAGCAACCACGCCAAGTTGGCAAGCTGGAAAAGATCGCCTTCCCGATCGTCATAGCGGTAATCGTCAATCTGTTCTTTCCGCCGGTAGCGCCTCTTATAACAATGCTGGCGCTCGGTAATCTGCTAAAGGAAGTCGGGGTGGTGGAGCGTTTGTCTCGCACGGCCGCGAACGGCATCATGAATGTGGTCACGATCACTCTGACCGTCGCGATCGGTTCGACCATGTCGGCCGATACGTTTCTCACCGTGAAGACGCTGCAAATCGTTTTTCTCGGCCTCGTCGCCTTCGTGTTCGGTACGGCCTCAGGCGTGCTCACCGCAAAGATCATGAATATCTTCCTCACGAAGAAGATCAATCCGCTGATCGGCTCCGCCGGGATCGCCTCGGTGCCAATTGCCGCCCGCGTCTCAGCTGTCGTCGCGAAACAAGAAGACAAGAGAAATTACCTGATCTATCAGGCTATGGGCCCAAACCTCGCGGGTGTATTCGGAACCGCGATTTCGGGCGGCATCATGCTGGCGCTCCTTCTTGCCAGATGAGCAGTGGCCGTCATCGAGGCCTCGAAATGCAAGATCATTGCTGCAGAGCCCCCTTGGGACGATAGCTGCGCGAGCGATAAGGCGTTTTAGAAGGTATGCCGGAAAGTCGGGATGGCGCGGCGTTAAACCAACTTCGGTACTTCACCGTAATCATTTGGTTCGTTTTTTGTTGGGGTCGCCCACCATACGATAAGAAAAATTGTCCCGATTAGGGTGAGCAGTAACAGTTGCCACCACCCGCTCCTGCCGATGTCGTGCAGCCGTCTGCAACCAACCGCTAGCAGCGGAATAATGAAAGCAAGTGAAACCAGAGCCGAGAGCACCGAGCCGAAGTCCTGAGAAATGGCACTTCCTGCAATCGCCGCCGCCCACTCCATCAAGATAGCGAAAAGGTTAAACCACCAGAACTCACTTCGAGTCGCACGTCCCTGAAAAGTCCCATACTTCGCTAGACATGTTGATATAGCGGTCTGAAAATTCATTTTATTTTCTCCACAGAATCAAACCGACCCTTGCATTAGACTGCGCATGCAAGATCATTGTCGCAGCGGACCGCCGGATAAAGCCCGACGCTTCGGTTTGGCATCAACCTCTGGCGACTTCATGGCAGCAGCGAACCATTCGGAGGTTGCGCAATCCTGCTCATTGGCGTAGCCGACGGCACGAGCGGGCCTAGCTAGGGTTTTCCGTATGCCTCGCTTGTGTGATATTAGCCTGCCATGCGTCCCCCAATCTGGCGACCCAGGCGGCTCAGGAAGCGCTGGCGGCCCAGCAAGCCCTATTACGGGATCATTGGCGAGAAAATTGTCATGGTGATCGGGCTGATTTTCGTTTTGGCGTTGGTGGCGTTCATCGTGTTTGTCTACGGGGTCATATGGCGGTGATGCAGCCAATATCTCTCAGGCGAGCCTCTGGGATTCGTTATTTGCCTTGGACCGCTGTCAGATGAAGGCCACCCAGATCTGACTCATGGGCGGTAGCAGGGCCTACCAATGCGGGGCATTTTAAAACGCCATCCACGGCCTGCTGTCGGCGCGCGATTTCTGCCAATTGGCGCATTCTGAAACTGGCCCATCCGTCAAATGGGGCCCCGGGGTAAACCCCCAGGAGGCCGCGTATTGGCCGGGACTCCGATGAGAAGTTTACCTTGTGCTGAGACATCCCTAAGCAAAAATCACAAAACCGGAAATAAAATCTAAAAATCCGATTCCTGCAAAAAATCAGAAATCGTGAACTGAGGCGCACCATTTAGGTTAACTTCGACAATTGCTGGATTTCTTTTGTCGGAGACGGAACATTCCCAGCCCATGACTGAGCTTAAAACCAATAGCCCCCTTCTTCGCGCCGCGCGACGGGATATCGAACCGGCCAGTTCCACAACATTGCTCCAACTTTCGATTGTTGCGGCTCTTGCAACCGTCAGTGTGATTGCTTGCGTGAAATGGCTGTTGAGCTGAACCAAAAAAATTGGGACCAGTCCTTCACTGATCATCGGGCGGCACCATCAAGGTCTTGCCGTCGCCTGTGTCATTTTCCTCATAGGTCTGCTGCCGAACTAGCTTGGCCAAGCGCCGTATATCTTCGTGAGTTGCGCCGCGCCGAGTCGCCTCTTCGGTGGCAAGGGCGATGGCGCGTTCGAGGAAGTCGTTTTTTGATTTCATCGGACTTCCGCCTCTCCAATCGTGGCCGCATCCCTAACTGTCAAGATCAAAATTCCAGAAAATAAAATCCCAAAAATCAATTTAACAAAAGTTGTAGAAACTAAGCGGCCGGTTTCTCGAAATGATATCGTTTGGTGAGCCAAAGCTTTCGCAGCAATAGGCGGGCTTTTTGGGCTTCGATATCTGTCAATGGTTTGCGCTTGAGGAGCGCTTCTAATTCGGTTTCTGTGCCCTCGATTATCCGCTTAACAAATTGCCAAGAAAGTTCGGGCGATTGCCAAGCCGGTTCGAAGCGGTTGAGCAGATCAATAACGGCTGCGAGATTGTTTAAAAAAGCCGTCTCTGGTTGAGGCATGGTCCCCCCCTCATTTCATTCCCGGCGGCAATGGTTCTAAACCAGCGGAAACCACCATTCCTATTTTTGCCAGCGGTAACTGCCTGAAACCGCGTGAGACACAGGTTGCGTCATGCCAAAATTAGGCGGTAGCAGGTCTAACCCGCCTAACAACCCCCACTTGAGCGAATTAACTTCTTTAATGACTTAAAAAGGTTTACAGCGAATTATTTTCGCAGCACCCATTTGCCGTTTGGAGCAAATTCTTCGGGGTGATTTTTCATTGCTTGCCCGATTAACTCGGTTAACCGTTTTTTGGTGTCGGCAATCAGTTGGTCGCGGTTCTCCGGGGTCAAGATAATATTGGACTTCTCGCTCACGATATATTTTCCGCCCACCAGTGGGGCGTTCCTCATGCCGAGAAGCCAGGCGTAAAGGTATTCGCTCTCTCGATCGATACGCCGGTCGATCTGCCGTTGTCGCTTGCGTTGGTCCCTGGTGAGTTTTATTTTGGTCATCGTTAATTCCTATGTGCCCTACCGCTAAGAGGTGCCCTACCTAAAAGCGCTTCGGCTTCCAATATTCCGACGTGCTGACGTACGGCGGCCAGCGTTTTTCTCCGCTTTGGTTAAATCGATCGTAACGCAGTATTCCCAAGCATGAAGCCTTACATCGTTTTGATTTCGTTCGTTGCGGTGATCGTGTCGATCACAGCTGTAACCTACCTGCTGTGGCACAGGCGCTAAGATTCTAACCACGCTCTCTCAGTCGCACTAAAAAAATTCCAATCTTTCTTTTTCCTGCGCCAACCAAGCACACCCATCATGCCGAGGCCGGAGGCGAAGAGTGGGAGGGCGCCAGTGATTGGGACGGTGGAGGGCACGCTGGGTACGTTCACACCCGCGGTCGTCCCAAACTAAGAATGTCGCGCTCGTTACGTCCGGGCTAGAGGAGAACAGCAGGGCCTATTAATCCAAGCGCCTAATTGGAGGCCGTCCTGACGGCAACACCGACTGGCAAGGCAAGCAGTGGTGGGTGCCTGGGTGATGAGTCCGTCGCCGTTAAGGTTAATATTATGTTGCTCACCCAGTCCAGAAATTGACGCCTAACGTACTTGATTGCGGGTATTAGGATCGTACGCCTTTGGGGGCAAATCATCGCGTGCGTGATGTTTGTTTATGTAGCGCGACTTCGCGATATCAACGTGCCCCCCAAAAAAGAACAACGAATGCCAGGGAGGGCGAAATGCTTCAATTGTGGGACTGCAAGCCTACGCCAATCGCGATGACCAACGTGGCGGCGATTGCGGTCTTATTGGCGAGCTATTTTGGATTTACAATCCCTGGTAAGGCCACTGAGGTCCATCATCCACAAACGCAGCACGAAACGGGAGATGGTTTCGTTCCCACTGGGAAGGGGTGGGGTGAACGTGATCGAGCTGGAACGCACGGGAACACATTTTCGCGCGGTACCTACAATGGTATTTCGTATCACAAAGGTCCACTGATTATTCCCGCCCGTGGCCCAATTAACGTCTATTACATTTGGTATGGAAACTGGCCGACAACCAATACAGCAACCACCATTCTTCCCAATCTTGCTAATGGAATTGGAGGGTCGTCGTATTTTAATATCAACACTACGTACTATAATACGTCTGGCCTACACGTTTTAAACTCCGTAACTCTCGCTGGACAAACATCGGATAATTATAGTCAGGGATCGAGTCTCTCGGACTCACAGGTTCAGGCAGTTGTCTCGAGTGCGATTAATTCACATGCGCTTCCATCAGATACCAATGGTGTGTACTTTGTTTTGACGTCTGCAGACGTCAATGAGACCTCTGGATTCTGTACTACGTATTGTGGTTGGCATACGCATGGCGCGGTTAATGGTGCCGATATAAAATATGCCTTCATCGGCAATCCCGATCGCTGCCCCTCAGCGTGTGAAGCTCAGACCATTAGTCCCAATAATAATAGCGGCGCCGATGGTATGGCGAATATTATCGCGCATGAACTTTCAGAAGCCGCGACTGACCCAGATCTGAATGCATGGTACGATTTCTTCGGAAACGAAAATGCTG
>Ga0207805_1000122_pt1 | contig 10998 bp, 7 predicted proteins | sample LuqExpMetageno49_FD_187807 | JGI IMG/M metagenome (GOLD analysis project Ga0207805, IMG submission 187807) | Tropical forest soil microbial communities from Luquillo Experimental Forest, Puerto Rico - Sample 49 (SPAdes) | ecosystem: Environmental > Terrestrial > Soil > Tropical forest ... | reverse complement strand
CAAGCGGCGATGCCATCAACGCAATGCTCGCCGCCGTCGGATACAACTTCCGCCTCCTGCTCAGGTGGCTGAGACTTTTGCTGTTCCGAATGTTGATCGTAATCGTTGGCGCTTCTCAGTTCAGATTCAACTGAAAAGGACGTTCTTCACGGGCGACTATCTAGCAAGCACATAGCTAACCACGCTGCCAAGGCGGCCAACGACCGGCCGCCTTTTTTGTTAAATGGGTGAAAGCAATTATCGACGTGATGGGCTAAAGCGCATGTGGGCAGTCGAAGAATTTCAAAACCGTAGCGGGTTAATCTCGCCAAAAATCGTTAGACCGTTGGCGATGGCTCGTTGTAGCAGCACGGTGTGCTGGATGCCTGCAACGCTGACGTGCGACCTCTTGCCATGTGTTTAGAAACCGTCGATCGGGCGACTTAGAGCCCGAGCATCAAAAGTTCGCCGTGAACCCGCGAGGCGCCCCAAAACGGGATCTCCTTGCTCATTCGCTGAATTAATTCTCGAGTTCGCGATCAATCCTCGGACGTCCTATTCCGCTCTGCGCGAATTTTTCTTGTGTTAACCATGTAAATACTTCCGAATATGTGGATGGTTAATAATGGTTTAAAATGATGGTTAAAGTCGGCGATGCCTCGGTATGGGTTTAGGTCCGCTAAACACGAACAACGAAATGCAGGCGACGGTATCCAATTTGAGCGTTCCGAATCTCAGGCACCGGGCGCCGAGTTTACCAAACAGAACTCCGACCCAATTGGAATTCTGGTCAACCGAGAGTCTCGGCTCAGAACGTGAACGGGTCGACGTCGAACGCGCTCGCACCAGCTTCGGGCTCGAACTGACGCGTGTGAATTATCGCGAACTTGATCTTGCGCTCGATCCGCACGACGAAGCGATCTGGTGCTCGATGCGGCTGACAGAGTCGCCGAACTTCACGACAACTTTGCTGACCGAGCTGATCTCAGTCCGTCGTAAGCTGCAGCGCATGTTCGCCGACTTTCCGCCAGGCGAGGCAACGCCGATCAAATACTTTGTCGGCGGCTCGCGCAGGCCCGGTATCTACAACCTGGGCGGCGATCTCAATTTCTTCATCAAATGCATCCGCACGGGCGACCTCGAGGCGCTGCGTGGTTATGCGCATGACTGCATCGACATCGCCTATCACATGACTGTCGGTTTCCATTTGCCGCTGATCACCGTCGCCCTGGTGCAAGGTGAAGCGCTGGGCGGCGGGTTCGAGGGCGCCTTGTCGTTCAACGTGCTGGTAGCGGAGAAGAGTGCGAAGTTCGGCCTACCCGAAATTCTGTTCAACATGTTTCCGGGCATGGGCGGTTTCAGTTTTCTGTCACGCAAACTCGACGCAGTGCGCGCGCGAAAGATGATCCTCACCGGACGTATCTATAGCGCCAATGAGCTATACGAGATGGGGCTGGTCGACGTGCTCGCGGAGGATGGGCGCGGCGAACTGGCCGTGCGCGATTACATTGCGCACAACCGGTCCCGTCACACCGTCCATCGGCGAGTGCGTGACGTGCACATGTGCGTCAACCCGGTGTCGCGCGAAGAACTGCTCGAAGTCACCAATATCTGGGCCGAGCATGCGATGACCCTTCAGGCGGCCGATCTGCGCAATATGGAACGCCTGGCAAATGCGCAGTTGCGCCGCCTCAACCACCTGCACGGTTAGCCGATCACCCGTAATTTCGGTGTGGCTTTCTTGTCCTCGAGAAAGAGCTGTTGCCGCAGGGCGCTGCGCACGCGCTCGAATTCCTCGCGCAACGCCAAGAGGTGACTTTCACCTAGGCTGGCGAGCTCCTGCGGGCTGATCTGCCTCAGGGAGAGGCACATTTCATAGATGCCGCGTGCCCCGATGTTGGCCGCGGCGCTGCGCAAGGCGTGCAAATGCTGGCGCACGGCCTGGACATTGCCCGCGGCCATGAGCGGGGCCAGGTGGCGCAGATTATCCGTGGCGTCTTCGATAAACTGTACCGCAAGTTCATTGACAAATTTCCTGTCGCCCAACTTTTCCAGCTCCTTGAGCGTGTCGGGATCGACCGTCCCGGCGGCGGCCTGGTTCCGTTCGGCGGCAAGCTCGACTTTGGCGGTCTCCGGCACGGCGATCTGCTGCCTGGCGGCATCCGTCACCAGAGCGCCGATGAGCTCGATCAGACGGTTCGGCTCGATCGGCTTGGTGACGCAGCCGTCCATGCCGGCTTCCTCGCAACGCTGCGCCACCGTTTCCGTGGCATCAGCGGTCAGCGCCACGATTGGCACGCGTGGTTGTCCGAGTGAGGCGAAGCGGTACAGTTTCGTCGCCTCGATGCCGTTCATAACCGGCATGTTGATGTCCATCAACACCAAGTCGAACGTGCGCGCGGCGAGTGCGTCGAGCGCCGCCCCGCCGTCGTTGACAAACTCCGCCCTGTGGCCGGCGCGCTCGAGAATCTTGGCGACGACCTTCTGATTGGTGCGGTTGTCCTCGGCAACGAGAATTGACAGTTGCCGGCGAGGCGCAGTGCTCGCGCGGGCCTGTGCGCGCTCGCGGTGCTCGACCGTAGGTTTGCAGCGCGCGATCCGAAGCCCGGCTGCCAGGGTGATTGAATCAAGCGGCTTCGTTAGTATGGTAACGAAACGGATACGCGCAGAGCCTGCCGGCAATCCTTCGCTGGGGCGGTCCGTAAGCAGGACAAAAGAAGGCGCACAGCCAACATTGCCGCTAGCCAGCCGACTGAAGGTGAATTCGTCCGCCGCATCGCAAACATTGTCGTCGACGATCACGATCGGGCGGCGGATGCGGTCCTTGCGCAGTGTTGCCAGAATGCCGACGGCTTCGTTTGCGTTCGTGGTAACCTTCACATCCCGCACGAAAGCCCGCACCAGCGCACGCGCCTCATCGTCACCGCCGATGAGGACGATGGGCTCGGCCCCTTCGTAAGTCTGCGGGGGGTGTTTCGCCTGCGTTTTAAGATCGAGCTCAAACCAAAACGTGCTCCCTTTGCCCAGCTCGCTGTCGATGCCAATCGTGCCACCCATCAGCTCGACCAACTGCTTGACGATGGCGAGGCCCAGGCCGGTGCCGCCGAAACGATCGATGATGGTTTCGTCGGCCTGCGTGAACCGCTCGAACACACGCGCCTGTGCGTCTGTGCTGATGCCAATCCCGGTGTCGGTTACTTCGAAGCGTAGGCGCACGTTATCGCCTCGGCGCGCGACTGCGTCGACCGCGATGGCGACGTAGCCCCGCTCCGTGAATTTCACGGCATTGCCGGCAAGGTTGATGAGGATCTCCTCGAGGTGAGGCTTGTCGCCTACGACGAGCTGCGGCGTCCGTGGGGTGCAGTGGATCGCCAGCCGCACGCCTTTGCGCTGTGCCTCGATTGTAAGCATGCTGCGGATTTCATCGAGCACCGACACCAGATCGAAGTCCGCGGGCTTACTCTTCACCTTGCCCACCTCGGCGCGCGAGAAATTGAGCACTGAATCGATCAGAGTGAGCAGCCGCTGGCCCGACTGACCGATCGTCTCCGACATGTCTTCCTGCTCGGTAGTGAGCTTGGTGTCGCGGAGTAACTCACTCATGCCGATAATGGCATTAAGGGGCGTGCGCAGTTCATGGCTGACGCTTGCAAGGAATGCGCTCTTCGCGCGGTTTGCCTCTTCGGCCTGGCGCTTGGCCTGCGACAGCTTGCGGATCAGTGTCGAAACGTAAAGCGGCAACAGGATGAGGCCGCCGGTGAGACCGATCGCGAGGCTAAGGTGCTCCTGCCAGAATGGCGTAATCGCGATCACTGCTGCGAAAGTAAATACACCGATGACACTGGCGATAAAAAGGTTGGCTACGCCGAAACGAAAACCGTTGCCGAAGATGATCCACAGATAGATCGGATAAAGCAGGGCGAAGGTCTCGCCGCCGATATGCATACCATACGAGAAGATGCCGAAATCGAGGAGCATTCCCAACATACGCCGCGTCGCCGAAGCCCCGGGCCGATAGAGCAAGTGCCCCAACAGGCCGATGGAGATAATCTGGTAGATCGCGAAATAGGGAGCCTGGTCGTGCAGCATCGTAGCTGCACTCCCATTACCCAGCATCGCTGAGACAAACAGATAAAGGAAGGCTGCGCTGCTCAGTGCCAGCCGGTTGACCGTCATCTCGTGTTCAGTATCGGGTCGGTTGCGCAACCGACGCGTGAGCCAAACGAGCAATTCTCCAAGCGCCCGACTCGGCCGCCGTGGCTTAGCTGGTCGGAACAGATCGACGCGCATACTCGACCTCACGCGATGCGCGCTTGGACGCGGTCTTCCGCGACGAACGAGATCAATTCATCACTGCACATCGGTTCGGCGACGATGAAGCCCTGCACTTCGTCGCAGCCCTCAGCGCGCAGCAGCTTGGTCTGTTCGAGCGTTTCCACGCCTTCTGCGATGATCTCCAGGTCGAGGCTGTGGCCGAGACTGATAATGGCGCGCACGATCGCCGCGTCACTTGGATTGGTCGTAATTTCACGGATGAAGCACTGATCGATCTTCAGCCGGTCGACTGGGAACTTCTTGACATAGCTGAAGGTCGAATAGCGGGTGCCAAAGTCGTCGATCGAGATGCTGACATCAAGTTCCCGCAACTGCAGCAGATCCCTGGCAACCGCTTCGGCATCGTGCATGACGATGCTCTCTGTCAGCTCGAGATCGAGCAGCCACGGATCGAGCCCGGTTTCGGCGAGCACTTTGGCCACCAGCAGCGGCACGTTCTGCCTGAAGAACTGTATTGACGACAGATTGACGCCGACGCGGATCGGCGGCTGACCGCGTCGCTGCCAGGTCTTGGCCTGGTGGCAGGCCTCGCGTAGCACCCATTCGTTGATCGGTACGACGAGTCCGTTTTCTTCCGCGCGCGCGAGGAACTCGTTCGGCGTCAGCAGGCCGTGGCCCGGGCGCTGCCACCGCAGCAGCGCTTCCGCGCCGGTCACTTGGCCCGTGCGTAACGCTACCTGTGGTTGGTAGTGCAGCACGAATTGCTGCTCGGCGATCGCCTTGCGCAGGTCGGAGTCGAGCACTATGCCCGCGCGGGCATGGCGGTTCATGTCGGAGGCGTAGAAGCGGAAGACCTTGCCTCCGTCCTGCTTGGCCCGATACATGGCCAAATCGGCGTTGCGCAGCAGATCCTGCGCGTTGGTGCCATCGGTCGGATGGATAGCGATGCCGATGCTCGCGTTCGTCGTCACACGCTCGGCACCGTAGGTCCACGGTGCACTAACTGCGCCTATAATTCGAGTCGCCATGTCGGCGGCGTCCTCGTTTTTCGTGACTTGCGTCTGCAGGATCGCGAATTCGTCGCCGCCGAGACGGGCGACCGAGTCGGTCTCGCGCAGAATCGAACGCAGACGTTCGGCCACGGTCACCAGGAACTGGTCGCCGACGTGATGTCCGAGGCCGTCGTTGATGTCCTTGAACCCGTCGAGGTCAATCAGATGCAGGGCGAAGGGCCGGTCGCCGCGCCGGGCGCGCGCAATCTCGCGGCGCAGCCGGTCGAACAGCAGCGCCCGGTTGGGCAAGTCGGTCAGGCCGTCGTGATGCGCCATGTAGAACAGATGGTCCTCGGCGCGCTTGCGGTCGGTGATGTCGAGCGAAGAGGTCAGCACGCCAACTACGGCGTTCGAGCAGTCGCGCAGCGGCGTCTTCGTGGTGAGTAGCACGCGCCGGCTGCCCTTGACGTCGACGATCTCCTCCTCGAAGCTCGGAAGCGCAGCTTGCGTGGTGATCACCTTGCGATCGAGCGCCCGGTGGCGCCCGGCGTAGTCGTCGCCGAACGCCGGCGGCATATCAAATCCGATCGCTTCGTTTGGGCCGATGCCGGCGAGCGCGGCCTGATAAGCATTGACGAACAGGATGCGGCCTTGCGTATCGGCGGCGCAGATCATCGCCGGGATGGTGTCGATGACCTGGGCGAGGCGCTCGCTCGAATCGCGCAACACGGCCTCCCGCGAACGTTCGGAGTCTTTGAGTTCCCGCGCCAGGATGTCAGCGCGGCTAGCGAGCTGGATCTGCTGTCTGCGCAGCTTTAAGAGGTTGCGGGCGCGGGTGACGAACTCTTGATGGTCGACCGGGCTGTTGAGGAAATCGGTGGCGCCGGCCTCGAGGGCCTGCAAACGGAATTCGCGTTCCTCGTAAACGGTAATGACGATAACGGGGATTTCAACGCTGTTCGGCTGCGCGCGGAACCGGCGGATGAACTCCGCGCCGTCCATAACCGGCATCTTGAAGTCGGTTACGATCAGGTCCGGCGTATTATGCTCGAGCCAGGCCAGCGCTTTTACGGGGTCGCCGAAGCTGCGCACGCTCACGCCCGATTCAATGGAGGCGGCGAGCCTCGAGAAAATCTTGCGGTTAGTCTCCCGGTCGTCGAGAATTACAACCTGTACCATCTGGTCCCACGCCGGCTACGGCTTAATGCAAAGGCACTCGCACGAGTGGGACTGTAGGAAATGCGTTTCTAAATATTCGGGAGGCGATTGCTTAAGAATTTAAGGGTCAAATTTTCCCAACTGGCGCGCGGCACAGTAGCGCGTTGACGCGGTTTAATCTCTTGTTGAGGTTACCAGAAAGCTAATGCGGTCGCGTGGGCGCAGCCGATAAGGGTAAAGATATCGCGCAGCACCAACGATAGTGATGTCCCCGACGACGGCAGGGGAGTGGAGTTGGGTAGAGATGCATGTGAACGTGTGCGCAAAGTCTTTTCTTTTCCGGCGCCTCCGTCACGAAATAATCGGCGTCTGCTGCTACTGCGACCGACGGTCAACGCTGTTGCTATATGGCTCCCGTTAATCTTTGCAAAATATTTATTAAAGATGCCAATTCGACCAGTTTACTGTTACGTTTATATAATTGCTTTCGTGCATCTGTATCCACCGTTGTATCCACCGTGCGAGCGCGACCTAGACTGGTCGCACAACACACCCGGACTACTCGTAGCAGATGTCGGAAGTTTTTAGCGAAATAGTAAGTTTCGGGACGCCCGTTACGGGCATCGTCATTTTCTTTATCGCGTTAATTTTGCAAATTCAGTCCAGGCAAAAACTCGAAACGCAAAAACTGCAACTTGACGCGGCCCTCACCAATATGTCGCAGGGGCTATTGATGTTCGATTCGAGTGAGCGAATCGTCGTTTGCAATAGCCGCTACATCGAGATGTATCGGTTGTCATCTCAGGTCGTGAAACCAGGCTGCTCCCTTCGGGAGCTTCTCAACCATCGAGTTGCGACCGGCAGTTTTTTATCTGAAGACCCAGATAGATATCTGAGCGAGCTGCGAGCTATGCTTGCTCAAGGCAAAACTGTAAGTAGGACCACGGAGCTGACTGATGGGCGGGTCATCGCCGTCTCAAATCGACCGATGGAAGACGGTGGCTGGGTCGCGACGCACGAGGATGTTACGGAGGCAAAGCAAACGGAACAGCGCATCCTGCATATGGCGCATCATGACACGCTGACCGGCCTGCCTAACCGAACCGCCTTCAATGAATATTTTGCCGCCACTCTCGAACGGTCAGCGACGAGCGGTGAGCAGTTCGCTATTTTGAGCGTCGATCTTGACCGCTTCAAAGAGGCCAATGACGTTTACGGACATTCGGTTGGCGATGCGTTGCTGCGGCAGGTCGCCCGCAGACTACAGGAGGCTGCAAGGGGGACTTTTCTAGCGCGTGTTGGCGGCGACGAGTTTGCTGTTGTCGTGAGCGCTGGTCCGCAACCAGCCGCCGCGGCGACACTCGCAGAGCGCCTGCTCACTGCCTTTGCGGATGAATTCGAAATTGAAGATCAGCGGATACAGATAAGCCTAACCATCGGCGGCGCGGTCTATCCGACTGATGGCGCCGACGCCAAAACACTGATGGTCAACGTCGATGCCGCCCTCTATCGAGCCAAAAGCGAAATACGTGGGGTGGTGATATTTTTCGAGCCGGAAATGAGTGCACGCCTACGCGAGCGGCACGCTCTGCAACAGGATTTGCGATCGGCGATCGCGCGTGGCGAATTGCTGTTGCACTATCAGCCGCAAGTGCGAATGACAGGCGAAATGATCGGCTTTGAAGTGCTGGCGCGCTGGCAATGCCCTAAACGTGGCATGGTCTCTCCCAGCACATTTATCCCTATCGCAGAGGAAAATGGTCTTATCATTCCGCTAGGGGAGTGGGTCCTGCGCGCGGCTTGCTGTGAAGCCGCATCCTGGCCGCAGCCGTTGACCATTGCCGTTAATATCTCTCCGATCCAGTTCCACCATGGCGACCTCCCAAGGCTTGTCCATTCAATCCTGCTTGAAACCGGCCTTGCTCCGAGCCGTCTTGAGCTTGAAATCACTGAGGGCGTGTTTATTAACGACTTTTCTCACGCCGTATCGATCCTCCGTCGACTCAAGTCACTTGGCGTGCAGATTGCGTTGGATGATTTCGGAACAGGATATTCGTCCTTGTCGTATGTGCACTCCTTTCCCTTCGACAAGATCAAAATCGATCAAACATTCATTGGCGATCTGAGACACAACCGCCACTCTATGGCGATTGTCCGCGCGGTCATCGGTCTAGGCCACAGCCTCAACATGCCGGTCCTGGCGGAAGGCGTCGAAACCCAAGCCCAACGTGGCGTCCTCATCAAGGAAGGCTGCGACGAGGCGCAAGGTTATTTTTTTGGTCGACCACTTCCGATTGCCGAGCAAGCCGAACTCATCGGCCGTCAGGCGAACGCTGCGAAAAATTACGCCTTGGCGGGTTAATGATCCGCCAATCCCGAGCCCGGAGCGCGCTGATAACAGATTGGCGCTTGCAGATTGCCGCCGAAGGTCGTTCAACCGTCGATGCCGCAAGTCCGTTGCGACCCGATGCATCGTCTGGCGCACGCCTGAGCAATTCGGCCCCGAGCGTACCGGGCAAACTCTATCTTGGCAGCCAGCGCTTCGTCGGCGAGAGGGTCATCAGGCAACTTTCGTGAGGAAGCTCTCAACTTCGGCGCGCATCTCCTTCGCGGCCTGCTCTACTGCCTCGGAGGCCGCGACAACCTTCTGCGCCGAGTTTTTGGTCTGATGGGCATCCTCGGCGAGTTCGGCCAACGCAGAAAATACTGCTTTCGTGCTGTCGGCAGCGCTCGCAACATTTTGTGATATCTCGGCGGTGGCGGCGTTCTGCTGCTGCACCGAGGCCGAGACAGCAGACGCATGAGTTTCGATCTGCTCCATGCGGTGCCCGATCTTTGCGATCGATTCGACTGCTTTCACGGTGGCTTTCTGCACTTCCAGTATCTGACTGGAGATGTCCTCGGTCGCCTTCGCGGTTTGTACCGAGAGCGACTTCACTTCCGAAGCCACGACCGCAAATCCTCGGCCCGCTTCGCCCGCGCGCGCTGCTTCAATGGTAGCATTAAGGGCGAGCAGATTTGTTTGCTCAGCGATCGTACGGATCAGTTTAATCACATCACCGATCTCTTGAGCAGCCTTTGCCAATGAACCGATGTCTTGAGTCGTAATCTGCGCCTCGCCGACCGCAGAACGAACCACTGTCGCTGTCTGCCCGACCCGCTGCTCAATTTCCCCGATTGACGTCGACAACTCATGGGTAGCAGCCGCCGCGGTCTCAACATTTTGAGAAGCCTCATTCGACCGCTGTACCGCGCTCTCGGCGCATGTGGAAGTATCGTCGGAGGCTTTTAACAGGATCGAGGCTGTCCAATGCATGTCGTGCCCGCTATCGGCGACGGTCTGCATCAGCTTTTCCACGCGCTCGCGGAAATTTGAGATCGCGTGTTCAACAAGAGCTCGGCGTTCCTCCTGCTGCTGCATGCTTGCTCGCTGCTGCTCGGCCTGGCGTCGCTCGGTGACGTCCTCGTGCGTGCCGATCCAGCCCCCGCCTTTGACCGGATGGTTCTTGACGAGGAGGACACGTCCATTGGTGGACTTGACTTCGTGCTCGATCGTGCGCCCTTGCCTAACCGAGGCGAGAAAGTCCTTGCGATATTGTTCAGGATCGCGATGAAAGGTCCCTTTGGCTACTCGCCTCACCAGCACATCAGACAACATCGAGCCCGGCCTCACGTCGTCCGCCGTCAAGCCGTACATCTCGTGATACTGCTTGTTACTAACGATCAGCCGTTCCGACGCATCGAACATGCATAATCCCTGCGACATGCTGTCAATTGCGTTGCGTAAGCTCCCGTTCTGCAGCTGCAGATAACGTGTGCAACCCAAGCCAATGAGCCACATGACAGACTGTGCAGCGAACGCCGCGACCAACACGATTGCGAGTGATTTGGGCATGTTCAAAGTGTTTGGCGAACCGCTCATCCAGACCCATAGCGCACCGAATGTCGCGACAAATGTCGAAAGAGCGACGAGGATAAGCTGTCCGAATTTCCAGGTGTGCATACGCCGTCCGCCCAACTTCCACTGTGGCAACTAACTATTTGTTATAATTAAGCAGGCGTTAAGAAATGGTTGGCGCAGCCATCAGCGTAGCGGGCGCGCGGGTCTGGGCAAGGGTGAACAAGCCAGATCACCGGGTCTTCTAAAAGATTTTAAATGGTTGGAGGGAGCAATGTGCGGTCGAAAACAAGCGTACATTCTTGTAGGCCTGTTTATCGGGGTTTTGGTCTTTTTGCCTATGAGCGGGCCGGTTATCGCTCAGTCTCAAAAAATTGGTGACCCACCAGAATTCAGCAATATGCGCCTTGTCGGGTTTAGCGATCTTCAGGATCGGTCCGCCTATCAGCCGACCATCCACCATCCAGGGCAACCGCTGGATCATCTATAATTCTCGACGTCACCGATCCTACTGGCCACTTAATTGGATTACCTTGGATTATGATTGGCCTTAAGGGGTCTGGGAATAATCACAATAGTCCAACAATCGGCAACGCCTCTAAAGCGGACTAAAATCGCCGACATCGCTTGAACAGGATGCATGTCGGCCTTGCCACATCGGTCGTGCACTCAATTACTGCGGGAGCGTAGTAGCTT
>Ga0207805_1000119_pt1 | contig 11267 bp, 15 predicted proteins | sample LuqExpMetageno49_FD_187807 | JGI IMG/M metagenome (GOLD analysis project Ga0207805, IMG submission 187807) | Tropical forest soil microbial communities from Luquillo Experimental Forest, Puerto Rico - Sample 49 (SPAdes) | ecosystem: Environmental > Terrestrial > Soil > Tropical forest ... | reverse complement strand
TTCATCGAAAACGCCAACCAACTGATTCTGTTCGACTTTTAACCGGACAGCAGTGAGGATTGATGTCTACAGTGTTTCGCCAAATCAGCTTCTTTGTGGACGATTTCCATAACTACACGCATCGCTCTTCGTTTAGAACAAGAAGTCGAAGTCAAGTAGGAACTTTCGATCATAGTTGCCGAAGAACCTCCCGTACTGCGGATCAGCGACGTTGGAATGCACTTCCAAGGGATTGAAGTGGTTTGTCAGGTTGCGGACCGTAAAAGATAGTCGTACCGCGTGCTGCAGATTCACTTGCATGTCCTTCGACACGCGCATGTCCAATGAGAAGTAATTCGGGTAGCGGGACTGCGGCCCGGTTAAAGGCAACCATTGCTGGTAAACATTCGTCGGCTGGTAAGGAAATCCGTTGCGATACTCGATGTGTGGAGAGAGCGTGACCTTGTGGGGCAGATTACCGTAGGTTCCCCAGAACAGGAAGCGGTTGGGAATCTCGCTGGGCAAGCTGGCAATCAGGTTCGATTGAATCACCGGCGAAGGAAAGTTCCCCAGGTATGAGCCCGCGTCGTTGATATCGCCGCGGGCATACTGCCGCACGTAGGAGAAGAAGAACTGGCGCGGCGCGGCGGGCCCAATACGGGCCGTGAACTCGACCTGGCGGGTTTGCGCCCGGCCCGAGGATCCCAGCACGAAGGCAGGCTGATTCTGGACGACCCCGGGCTGCAGTGTGATCATGCCCTGCTCGTGGCTCTGCAGATACTTCACGCGGACCATTAACCACCGCTTCATCGTCCGCTCAAATTCGAGGTTCCATGCCGTACTGTAAGGCGCGAAGTTCCCGCTCTTCGACCTCCGCTCGATAAACGGGAACGTCGAGTTTGCCGCCTCGGCGGTGATGTTGAGATAACGAACTGGCAGTCCGACCGGCAAGCCCTGCGCGTCGTAAGTGGTGATGATTTGATTCGGATAGCTGTTGAAGGCATAGACATCCAGCGGCACTGAGTCATAGAAGACGCCGATGCCACCCCGGACTATGGTTTTGCCGGAGTCGCCCGGCGACCACACGAAACCGGCGCGGGGCGCAGCGCGCGTGGTGGAAGTAACGGTCTGCCGTTCCAGACGAATTCCCGCGTCCAGTGCGAGGTGCGGATTCAGTATCCAGTGGTCCTGCGCGTAAATGGAGGGCTCGGTATCGGCAACGTAATACGGCTTGCCTCCAACGTACCGGATCTGTTGTATGACCTGGCCGTTGGCATTCTGCAACGTGACTGGATCGCCCAGGAAGTGGCCTTCATTTTCGCTGTGCCCGATGACAGAACCAATCTGGAAAATATGTTGACCGTGAAACTTCAAGGCGCGCGGCGTCCACTGCTCCATCCACACCAGGCGGGTGGCGCTGCGGGAGTTGTAGCTGAAATAGTTTCCCCCATTGCCTCCCGGCGTAAGCACCATGTTGGCGTTGCCCTGCGGCGAAACGTTGCTGGAAACCGACGTACCTGCGAACGTGCTTTGCAGCAGACCGCCGCCAATCGCCCAGTGATGGGTCAGCATCGCGGTGGATTCATGGAAGTTCGCATCCGGGGTCACCGGCTGGGGATTGAAGTAGTCAAGGCCGGCGTACCGCAAACTGTGGGGAGCGAAATGGAAGCTCGCGGTTAGGGTCTGCTTCGGAGTCAGAATGGCGTCCAACTGCGTGAAGGAATTGAAGGCGGTCGACCGGGTCAGATTTTCCGGGTAAGATAGCGTCCGCACTTCCTGATTATTGAAGAGGTATTCTACGCCCTCCACAAAATAAAGCTTGTTCTTGACCAGCGGTCCACTCAGATTGAAGCGGGGAGAAGCATCGGCGATGCCCTCCATGTGTGCGCTGCGGATGCGGAAATCGGGAAACGGATCGTTCAGACTGTAGGCCCATTTATCCCCGCCACGACGCGTCTCAGCCGAAACCACGCCCGCCGTGAACTTCCCATACTGCGCTAGGTAGGGCATCTCTGAGACTTGGATAGTCTGCACGCTGTCGATGGGCACGCTGAGGCCGAAACTGCCGGTCGCCGGGTCGGTGACATCAACCGAATTGACCAGCAACGCACTGTGATCTTCACCGAAACCAGCGATGCGCACCGAACCGTCCTTGGCGCGCACGATACCCGGGATAAGAGGCAATGTATCGGTCAGCGTCGCGGGACGGGTCGAACTAATCTTTGCCTGTTCCAGCGGCAGAGTCTTCTGGCTGCTCTCGGTCTCAGTGACGGGGTTGGACGCCTCGCCCGTCACGGTGACGCTCTGCTGACTGAGAGCGGCACTGCTCATGACGACGTCCATGTCCTGAACCGGGGTGTCCGCGCCGATCTCGAGCATTGTTCCGGTATTGAGGTAACCCTGCTTGCTGATGGCCAGCGCATAATCTCCGACACCCGGCAGGGTGAGATTGACCTTGCCGGAGGCGTCAGTTGCCGAGGTGCTTAAGGATTTATCGCCGACGCGGACCTCTACGGTAGCGTCAGGGACGGACTGGTTCTTCTCATCGATGACCGTGACAGCCACCGCAAACGTCTTTACATCATTCGGGCCCGAGGCGAAAGTAGCCCCACTGAATACAACGAGCGCCGCAGCCAATAACAGCCACCGCCTAGCGAATATACAGACCGGACGCACGTCGTATAACTCGCAAATAAGCCCATATCCACGCTCCAACCGTTGATCGCACGCGGATGAATACTCCGAACTGCGTACAAAACCAGCAATGGAGGCGAGAAAACAGCCCGACTCTGCGAGATCAGGTTCGGCCTGCCGTCGAGCTGTTTCGTCGGGAGTCACGCGGGTGATAGTGCATCAGGCTTGCCAGAGTTCAGAGCTTGTAAGTCTTTGTCTTGCAATGTTCGGCGTGTAACCTGATCGTTAGCATGTTGCCCGTAGTTGGGCAGTGATGGCACACAGGCAGGATGGTCGGTCAATGCCGAGAGGAAGAGCAACGGTCAGTCCATAATCATGCGGCGTGTTACTGGATGGTTCGCGTTGAGCCGTGTTTCCTGTACCGGTGAAGTTGGCGTAAAGCGATCGGTCTTCACCCGGGAGGTAGTAAGTTGGATTGTCAAGGCCGCGGAAGCATTGTGTTGGGCCGTCGGGTCCATCTTCCGCCGTGTGATTAAAGACTGCGTCAAGAATGACTTCGATGCCGGCCCGGTGCAGCGTCTTTACCATGTCTCGAAGTTCATCTAACGCGCCCCCAGCCTTTCCTGGCGCGAGCTGTATGCCTGGTGCGGTGCAAAAAATGCAACCGGGGAATAACTCCAGTAGTTTGTCCGGCCCGCAGGCGCGTCCTGGGATCAAACTGAAAGACGGGAAGCAGTTCGACCGCGGTAATCCCCAATTGCCGAAGGTAGGGGATCTTGTCGACTAGTCCGGCGTATGTGCCACGTTTCGATTCCGGCAGACCAGAGCTGGGATGTGCGGTAAAACCGCGCACGTGCATCTCGTAAATGATAGAGCGCGACCACGCCCGCTTCAGGGGCACGTCACCTTCCCAGTCATACGCGCGCGGGTCCGTGACCACGCTCTTCATGGCCGTCGCCATGTTGTCGCCTTCCCGACGGGCTGCCTCACGGGAATAGCTCTTCGGGATGACGATAGCGCGAGCATACGGGTCGAGCAGTAGCTTGGACGGATCAAACCTGAGACCCCGATCTGGCTGGAACGGCCCGAAAGCCCGAAATCCATAGATCTGACTTGCTTCCACCCCTGGGCACGAATAAGTGCCAATAATGGTACGTGCGGTTCGTTAAGGGATCGATAGGAATGACACGGGAAGGGCGGGCGTCGTCCACTTCATCAAAAAGCAGCAGCTCAATGCTGGTTGGACTCCGGGAGAAGATTGAGAAATTGGCACCGCCATTTATCAGCGTAGCTCCTATTGGAAAGCTACTGCAGGTCGCCGGGGCTGGAAGCTGCTTCAGTCTTCGGAACGCCACTAGCTGCACCTCAGCGACAGGAGTTTGTCCTCGGCCAATCCCCCGCTGGCCAGCATGGCCGTCATGAACTTGGTACGAGCGACGGTATTCTGAAACCGCTCGTCGTTGCCGAGCGGCAATGCAGAATCCGAGTTGTGCGGTTCGTCATCGGCGCGTGATACCCAGGCCGTGAAGCTGGTTTTCGATTTCTTCAAGTGTGTGTTGCTCCGGCAGTCCGGCGGGTTGATCAACACCCCGCCGATGTGAAATCCTGACCCGGATCATTGCTTCAACCGTCTGATTTCGACTATCGAGAATGAAGGTCGAATGGAACGGAATAACCTCCAGGTAGCAGGAATGGTCGACACGATGCGACACCTCTTCCACGATCTTCTGTAACTGGGCGTAGCCCATCGCGTAGTGAGGATCAGGACCCGGCACCATAAACTCATCCTTAATGTTTACTCCGTAGATCTCAACATCAAAGCCAGCCTGAACCCTTCGAGTCACGGCCGAAGAGCTTCCATGCCTTTCCTCGAGCAAGAGGTAGTATGGCAACACCTCGTAGAAAGCGCGATGTTCCTTAATCAACGAGCGGAGATTGTCAGACATATCAAGCTTCCTCTTAAGTCGTCGCATTGCCTCCACGCCCTCGTCATCAACGACGCAACGTTCTCGTCATATGCCTTCGTGATGCGCTCGTTAAACCGCTCCTGGACAGTTTGCAACCGCCTTGGAACATGCGGTTGAATAGAGGCCAGCGCCAACTGCATCAAGACCCAGGAACGGATGCGGCTTGTGCTCGATATCCCAGCCGGGAAGGCGTCACTTTGTCCAGTCCAGGTACGAACTTCGCGATGACGAGAATCGGAGGCCCATAACGGCCAAAAGTCTCTCTCGCCCTGCGATCTTGAGCGTCAGGGTTTCGTGTGTGGCGGTGAATGAAGTGCAAGACCCTGTCGCCGTGTCGCCGACCCGTCTCGTACCACGGCCAGTCACCTAGGACAGCGGCGATGACCGCTAAAACGAGTACAGCGACGAGGCCCAGCTTCCCGACGGTTGCGAGCGCTCCGGCGGGGAGCAGAAACAGAGGTCGCGGTACCGGCAAGCCTAGCTGGTGCTCGAATAACGCACCGAACAGGACTGGGTAGCCATGCTTCATAACGAATTGGACGGTATCGTTCATACAGAAACCAGGCTCCCGGGCAGGCTGTCCCTACGATCAAGCCGCTTGTAGATATCCAATATGTAGGCTTCCTCGGCAAGGATCTTTGCTCCGAGTCTGCTGAAAGACGACAGGGTCGCTTCGCCCACAGAGTCCTCGAAGGCGACCTCGGTTAGGATCCGAACGCACTCCGCATCATCGCTGGTAGATCCGCCTCTCAGCTTGACGATCAAATCCTTTGCAGAAAATTGAGTTTCTGCGCTTAGCATCGTTCCTCCCGTACACCAACAAAGTAGTATGCAGGCGCTATGCCAACCGCGAACTCGCACTAAGCCATAGAAAAGATACGGGCCTTGGCGATGCGAGGCGGGAGACAGCCGGCCCGAGAACCGGCAATGACGGAATGTGGGCAGGTGCATCGAGAGGCGGAAGGTGACGACTAGAGTGCGGACGGATAAGCGTCCTGCTGGCTTATTCGAGCGGCTAGTGGAATAGACTTGGCGAAAGAGGGTTAACATAAGGTATGTAACCTCGCTTATGTCGGAGTCCATTGATGTGCCCTCCTGTTCCCAAGTGTCAGCGAGCGCATCAGATTAGCGACTATTTGCCACATTGGCATCTTGAGACCGCAAACTCACAGCCAACGCGCACACTTGCTCCACAGGTCAGTGTCCCTTAATTCCCAGTTGGCAGCCCAATTGCACTAGCAGTCGCGAATCCGTTGGGCATGCCGGAGGGTTCTGACAAGACTTCTGGTCACCAACAGGGGGTGGTTATGTGGACGAGATCATGTGCCCTATGCAAAGCGATACTGCGCAAATTCAATCTGTCTGAGACGGTGCGCTGCCAGTGTGGCTGGCACTGATAAAGAGTTATCGCGAGGGGATTACTTGCATCGCAGCTCACCACGTTCAGTTTTGCTGGAGCGGCGGCGCCGATTTGGTTTAGCGGGTTGGGGCCGAGGCTACCAAGCCAGCTATTCAGCGCCTGTCGGATCCCTTGTCAATCCTTGCTGCTTAACTACGCACTCTGTCTCGGTCATCAAGTGTCTGCCACCTCGCCCAATACCGGGTTTAGCGCTCAATGCTAAACGCTAAACGCAACAGCCAATAAGCCGTCAGTCAAAACTGTCCCTGAGCTCTCCGGCATCGAATATTGGAGCTCTTGCCAACCGTCCGGCAGTTGCCCAGATATGGGCTTAACTTGCCCCATTGGGGTCCCGCCAACTGCGAAACCTATGCGACGTAAACACATGAAAAGCCAAACCCTTGAAGACTCTGCGTCAGGCTCCATTGATGTGGCACGGCGATTGCACAGTTAGTACGGTGGAGACAACAGGCTCCTGATTTGGCGCACACTTTGTGATGTTAAGTCGGGCTTGGAGGAAGAATGAATCGATTGTTTGTTAGACGTAACCACAGGCATCCGTACTTCGACGGGCGCGCCTTAATTGGTTTGTGCGGTCTATGGTTCTGGTTCGGCCTGGGCGGATTGGCTCAGAGCACGGCCTCGCCGGTGAACGCAAGCGCACCATTCAGCACGCGCGCCACGCACCTCTTGGGATTGGAAAACACCAAGAGTAACTGTGACGGAACGCTGTCACTTCAAGGCAATGAGTTGCAATTCCAGCAAGATGGTAAGCCTAGCGTAGAACTAGAGATCACTTCAGTCCGGCATATATTTCTGAACGAAGAAAGCAAGCAGGTCGGCGGATTGCCGATGACTTTGGGCAAGGCAGCAGCTCCGTACGGAGCTGGCCGAGTTGTTAGCCTCTTCGCTCACAAGAATTATGACATCCTGACTCTGGAATATATAGGTTTTGATGGAGGAGTTCACGGCGTGATCTTCCAATTAAGTAAAGGACAAGGCGATCTCGTGCGGAATGAGCTAGTAGCTCGGGGTGTGTCGTCCAGCTCGGGAGAAGACCAGCGAACGAAGCAAAGTACTGCAGAGGTTACTCATGAAAACAAGTAGACAGAACTCATGGATCATTGGTGTGGCAGCCATCTTGGTGACTGTCGTGGCGTTTCCGGGCCGGCTACCCGGCCAAACTTCAGCGGCGAAATCCTCGGGTGCAACCAGCGGCTCGCCAATGAGCGTGCAAGTGGACAGGGTAGATCCTGGCGAAAGTGACCTTGCGTATTCCTTTCAGGTCGCAATCTACGAGAACCTCATTGAAGAGTTGAACAAGACGAAGCAATTCGAACGCGTCCTCCGCGAGGGTGACCGTGACGCAGGCAACGTACCGAACCTGCTGATACTGAAAACAACTATTGAGAAATACACGCCTGGGGACGAAACTCGGCGAGCGGTGACCACCGTAAGCGGCGCGACGAAGTTAACGGTGCGGAGTCAGCTCTTCACACGTGACGGCAAGATTGTTCTGGAGCGAACCGTGAATGGCGAAGTTCGTTTCTTCGGCAGCAATTTGCAGGCTACTCACAATTTGGCCCGCAATATAGCCAAAGCAATCCAGCAATCAACGTGGTCAGGGTCCGAGCAGTCCAGCGCGATGCTCGGCGCCCAATTCTGACCGGCACGATGGCATCTGTCGCCCATTGAACGCTTGAGGGTGCCGGCACGAGGGGGCCGTCAAGCCGTAGTGAGAACCACGAACTGATAGCTCGAATTTATTGAACGCCTTCTTCTCCAGCGGTAGGCCTCAAGAGATGCTTGACCCATTTTTGCCTACCCCTGAATCCAGCTCTGATCGTCCGGAGACGTTGCCAAAAATGCGACAGTGCCCGCATCAGGGCTGGGCACCTTCAGTCAATGTTCCGTAGTTGTTCAGTCTCTTCAATAGTTTGCGGCGCTTCTAGTTTGGCACACGATCTGCAATGACACAGTGTAGGGCCGCGAGGTCCGGGCAATAACGGAGACCGCGATGTTGCGAATGGAATTCTATCGATTTACCGATTGCTTGAAGCTGCGAATGGAAGGCCGGTTCGTCCTAGATTTTGCTCGACACGCACGAGCGCTGATCGGGGACTCAATACTTCCCTCAAAGCTAATCGTGGATTTGTCGGAGGTGAATTATGTGGATGCAGTCGGAGAAGAGGTTTTGTTGTGGTTCAAGGGGATCGGCGTGACGTTTACCGCCGAATCAGCTTACTCGCACGATGTCTGCGAACGCCTGCGACTGCCCATCGAAAACGGACTGTCGGCAGGTTCTCAACCCGGATGGAATGGAGCCCGCAGGTGTGCCCAAATCCAGCAAGAAGCCAGCTAACGTCCCACTTCAAGGAGGAACGCAGTTATGAAGTCCGTGCACAAGAGTCCTACAAAGAGGCGCCGCCGCGCTTCGAGAAGTCATGTCGAGCTACACACTGAAACGCGAAAGTGCAGTGACGTGGAAGATCTGTACTGGTTCGCGATGGCCCTGACGGGCGACCCAGACTTTGCAGCCAAGCTGGTAGCCAATGCCGGAAAGCTGACTTCGACAGCGCGCGGTATATTCCGCGGCTGATTCGGCAATTTGAAAGCTGGGTGCCAGGCAGTATCGCCGAAGTAGTGGTGGAAAGATCGTCTGCAGTTCATCGGGAGGTCGCATGCCGAAGAACGAGAAAAAATCGAGACCGTGGTTATGGACCGTGCTTGCGGTGATAAACGTCGTAGGCGTTGCGGTTCCCTTAAGCTATTACCTTCAAACCGATGGAGGAACGCAGATATTTGCGGCAGTGGTACTGGTTTGTGCAGGGTTCTTCCTGGTGATCTTGGACGGGCTCACAGCCCTTCTTTCAAACTTCAACGTAAATGAGCTGTGAGTGTGCCGATATCCGGCGAAGCAACAGGCAGCGCAACAGTATTGCCGCCGAAAATGACAGTGGCGAAAACCCGGCGCTTCACCCCGGGGCCACGGCTTACCAGACATATTCTGCTTCCACAACGAGCTAACCTGTGTTTCTTCAATAGATCTGCTCCGGGTTCCAAGGTCTCCGTGCGCCTGCTAGGTAAGACCGTCTGATTGGTCATGGGGACCGCCTGGATGCAACCTTCCCATGCACGGTAAATGCCAGCTAGGACGAGCAATGCGACCGCTTAACCGACCGCCCTTTTATCGGCGGTGACACCAGGCGGGCAGTTCACACGCCCGACTATCTCGGTAAGTACTAGAAACGCGGATGCATCTGCCACCTGCATATTGGTACGGAAGTTGCAGTCCAATTGTGTGGTTGGTTCGCCGTCCTAAAAGGTGGTCGGAATCGCAATCTGCGATGCGCTCGGAAATGCGGATCCGACTTGAGCGAAACCCGCCAAGCATCGCAAAACAGGAGAAGAAAGAAGAATCATGAAACGATTGTTCCCTCAATGCAGTGTGCTGGCTCTGATGCTGACCCTTGCTCTCAGCGCGGTGGCCAAGCCGAAAACCGAAAACATTACGCTCTATCACGATGCCAGGGTGAATGGCACAAGTCTTCCTGCCGGCGATTACGTCGTGAAATACGATGTCGAAGGAACCAACGTGCAACTGAAATTCATGCAGGGCAACAAAGAAGTGGCCTCGACAACCGGACAGGTGAAGACGCTGGACAAGATGGTCGGTTCAAACCAGGTGGTACTCAACAACCAAGATCGCAGTATTGCCGAGATTGACTTTCGCGGGAACGGCTCGGCGATCACGTTCGGGTCGCCCAGCACGATGGGCGGTAAGTAGGACGCACCGTCTCAACGAGTGACACGGGGTTTGCGTGCGATTTGCGCAGACCCGGTGTCATCAGCATTTGAAACTCATAGACCAACAGATGGGAGAGGATCGTGATTATTAGCGCAGTTCGCAAGTGGACATCGTTTGCGACGATGTTCGTGATAATTTTTGCCTTAGCGACGGTGGCGTTTGCGAAAACCGCCAAAGTCGAAGGACAGATCAAAACTCGCGATGGTGACACGATGATAATTCAAACATCGAGTTCACCAAGCGTTGCAGTGCAGCTGAAGGAGAAGACCCAGGTCAAAGAGATCCACGGGATCCTAAAGCTTGGCAGAAAGAAAAATTCGAAGGACGACCTAATTCCCGGACTCAGAGTCTCGATACAAGGCAGTTGGAACGAACAACAGCAAATAACAGCAAACATTGTCAAGTTCGACTCCGAGGACTTGGCAGATGCTCGGGCGATTCAGGCTGGTGTTTATGACACGCAGGTACAGGCGCAGCAGAATAAGGAAGAGTTGGTGAAGCAAAATGCCGCTCTACAGGTACAGAATGAGTCACTGAAAGCACAGCAGGAACAACTGCTTGCTCAGCAGCAGCAGATGGCTGCCCAGCAACAGGAGATTCAGAAGAACAGGGCAGTTATCGATGCTGCCATAGCCCGCTTTGGGCAACTCGATGAGTACTACATCCTCGACGAGGTCACAGTGCTCTTTAAGAATGGCCAGAGCAAAATCGATCCAAAGTACACGCCACAGTTGAATGCCCTGGCGGAAAAAGCCAAGACCATCAAGGGATATACCATTCAGGTTGAAGGCTACGCCTCCGCCGTTGGAAGTCCAGTGGTGAATCAGAAACTCAGCGAGCATAGGGCGGAGAACATAACAGCTGTGTTGCTCCAGGAGGGTAACATTCCATCAACAAACATCCTGCCGCCGGGAGCGATGGGCACGAGCCGGCAGGTTGGCAACGACAAAACGGCAAAGGGACAGGCAGAGAACAGACGTGTTGTTGTCCGCGTCCTGCAGAGCAAGGGTATTGCTGGCGTGTAGTCACGGTGGGCTTGGTGTTATATTTGCCATCAGCAGGGACGGCTCGCCGTCCCTGTACTTTTTTGTTCGCAAAACGTCAAATGGGAATCCCTGACGATTCAGAGGGAAAGATTGCGGCTGCGATGAGGCGCGAGCCTCAGTGCAGGAACGTGACCGCAAACGGCAGACCAACCGACAGTAACACAACCAGGTAGAGCGCTCCCATGATTGCACCCAGTTTCCAGAAGTCCTTGGTGGCGATGTAGCCGCTGCTGTACCAGATTGGCGCTGGTCCGCTGGCGTAACGAGTGAGGATGCCCATCAAACCCAGTGAGTAAGCCAGAATAAGTGTTACGGCTCTTGCCGGAACGCCTTGCACGGACAGAATCGCCAGTAAGAACACCGGCAGCAGCGCGGTGGTCTGCGCGGTGATACTCGCAAAAAGATAATGGATCACTGCTGTCCGGTTAAAAGTC
>Ga0207805_1000108_pt1 | contig 11922 bp, 9 predicted proteins | sample LuqExpMetageno49_FD_187807 | JGI IMG/M metagenome (GOLD analysis project Ga0207805, IMG submission 187807) | Tropical forest soil microbial communities from Luquillo Experimental Forest, Puerto Rico - Sample 49 (SPAdes) | ecosystem: Environmental > Terrestrial > Soil > Tropical forest ... | reverse complement strand
TTGCGAGCAACAAAGGTGAGGAATATCAGCATGTATCGCAAGGTTACGCAGATCAAATTGCGCAAAACAACAAATTTGAGGAAACGTCAGACTGGAGAGGGCTATGCCCTTCGAAGGGTTGCGTGAGCCACTTCCGGTCCGCCGATGCGCTGGGCGCATAGCTTGGCAGGATGTGCCGGATGCTCGCTGAGCAAATCATCAATGGTGTGGTGCTTGGCAGCATGTATGCGCTTATCGCGCAGGGCTACACACTGGTGTTCGGCGTGCTCGACAAATTGAACTTCGCCCACGGGGAAATTTTCATGCTGGGCGGATTTATTTGCGTTGCCAGCATCGCGCTCGGCGCCTCTCTGCCAATCGCCATTCTGGTGACCGCCATAATCGCCGGCCTGCTGGGACTGGTGGTCGAGTTCATTGGGTTCCGCAAATTCCAATCACCTGATGCTCATTTAACCGCTGCACTGAGTTCGTTTGCCATCGGCCTCGTGATCATCGATTTGTCGCAGAAGATATGGGGCGCCGAATCCGTTGCGGTCACGCTACCGGGCACCCTGCAGACCGCGGCCGTGAGTATCGGCGGTCTCAGAATTGTCGTGCTCAGACTTGCGATTCTGGTCATCTCACTGCTGTTGATGCTCGCGCTCTATGTGGTCGTCACCCGATCCAGCCTCGGGCGCAGAATTCGCGCGGTCGCCGAGTCACCGACCAAAGCCGCACTCTTTGGCATCAATGTCACACGCATAAATCAGCAGGTGTTCTTTGTCGCCTCGATGATGGCCGGACTGGCGGGTCTCGCGCTCGCGTTGCGTACTGGCTACGCCAGCAGCGATGTCGGCTTCACCTTCGGCCTGAAGGCACTCGCTATCATGGCGATCGGCGGCATGGGTGACCTCCGCGGCGCCCTGATCGGAGGCCTGCTCATAGGTGTGCTCGAAGCGCTCGCCTTCCATTGGGGTTTGGGACAACTCGCCGACGTCTTTGTTTGGCTTCTCATGATCGTGATCTTGTTGATGCGGCCCTCCGGCCTATTCGGCACGCTGATCTCGAAAGAGGTGCGGGCGTGATTCAGGACTATATCGTCTTCGTCGGGGTGAACATCGTCCTCGCCTGGAGCGTCTACGTGATCTTGCTCGCCGGCAGCCTCTCATTTGCGAACGGCGGGTTCATGGCTATTGGCGCCTATGTTTCAGGAGTGCTCACAGTAAAATTTGGCTTTCCGCTTGTGATCGCCGCGCTGATTTCCGGAATCGCCGCCGGATTAATTGGCGTACTCGCCGGTTTCCCTGCGTTACGGACGCGCGGCATCTACCTGATGCTGGTGACCGTGGGCATCGCCGTTTCGGTCAAAGCGGTAATCGAATCGATCGATTATGTGGGCGGCATCCAGGGTTTCGGGGGCATGGTTGGCACGACCCCCTGGCACGTCGTCGGCCTGGTCGGACTGGTTGGTGGTGGGTTGGCACTGCTGTCGAGATCGCCATTGCAGCGCATCCTCGATGCCGTGCGGGAAGACGAACTGAGCGCTGCTTCGCTCGGCATCAATCCGATCTATGTAAAGCTCACCTGTTTCGGGGTCGGCGCTTTTCTAGCGGCTGTCGCTGGCAGTTTTTACGCGCATTATCTCATTCATGTCTCGCCGGATCAGTTCGGCATCGTACTTTCGGTGTTCATCGTGCTCTACGCCGTGCTGGGCGGCACCAACAATATGTGGGGCCCGCCGATCGGCGCAGCGATCATGACGTTGACCCCTGAGTTTGTGCGCGGCCTTGAGGCCTGGCGGCCAACCGCTTTCGGGGTCATCATTCTTTGTTTGCTTTTGATCCGTCCCGACGGCTTGCTGGCATTTCGTATTGCCACGACACGCACGAAAGCCGTGGCCGGCTCAAAACCCAAGCAATCAACCTAGGCATGGATGCGTCAATGGATGTGTACCCGCAGTCAATTTTGTCTGTCGACGGCTTGAGCAAGTCGTTTCGCGGCTTGACTGCGCTCGATCAGATATCGCTCGATGTGCGCCGCGGTGAAATCCTCGGGCTGATGGGTCCGAACGGCGCCGGGAAATCCGTTTTCATCAACGTCATCACCGGGCTTTATCCGGCGGATTACGGCACCGTTCGCTTCCTGGGTCGCGATGTTTCTCGTTTGCCAAGCTACGCGTTGGCTCGGTTGGGCATCGCTCGAACCTACCAGAACATCCGCCTGCTGCGGCGGATGACCGTCCTCGAAAACGTTCTTGTCGCGATCAAGGATCACGTCAATCGACCGCTGCGCTCTCTCTTTATACGTAACCGGTCTCGCTTCGTGCGAGCAGCAACGACACTCCTCGAACAATTTCACCTGGCGGACAAACGGGACTGGCTGGCCGGCTCGCTCGCCTATGGTGAAGCGCGGCGTCTCGAGATTGCTCGCGCGCTCGCCGGAAAGCCCTCTCTGTTATTCCTTGACGAGCCTGCTGCCGGCATGAACGAGCGCGAAACCGAGGAGCTGGGCGACACGATCAGAGCCTCGCGCAAATTGCTCCAAGCCATGGTTATTGTTGAGCACGATGTCGCCATGATGCGTGGGCTGGCCGATCGTCTCGTGGTCATGGATGCCGGACACAAGATTGCCGAGGGCAAACCTGGCGAGGTTTTGGCCGAGCCCAATGTCATCGAAGCCTATCTGGGGACGGATGAGGCCGATGAATGAAACGCCGGTGCTCGCAGTCGATGAATTGCATGTATCCTACGGTCCTATCCGGGGGCTTCGCGGCTGCTCGCTCGAGGTTCGCCGCGGTGAGGCGGTTGCCGTTGTCGGCGCCAATGGCGCCGGCAAGACGACGCTCCTGCGCGCCATCTGCAATATGCTGCCGTGGACCGGCGCCATTCGCCTCGATGGTGTGCCGACCAACCACAAGGCGACGCACCGCCTGGCGCGCGAGGGCGTTCTGCATTTGCCGGAGAACCGCGGAATTCTTGCGACCCAGACCGTCCTCGAAAATCTCCAACTTGCCTTCGACAGTTACCCCTCGGACCGGCCGTTTGCCGCTGCGGTCGAGGATGCGTTTTCGCATTTTCCGCAACTCAAAGAGCGGCAAAACCAGGCGGCCGGCAACCTCTCTGGCGGCGAACAGCAAATGCTGGCTCTGGCCCGCGCCATCATCAGCACGCCGAAAATCCTATTGCTGGACGAGCCATCGCTCGGCTTGTCACCGCGCATGGTGCGCGAAGCCTATCGCGTCCTCCATGGTTTCAAAACACGCGGCATGGCGATCTTGCTGGTCGAACAGAATGTCCATGCCGCGTTGCGTTTCGCCAATCGCGGCTACGTGCTTCGCCAGGGCGCGATCGTGCGGCAGGGCGATGCCGCCGCGCTCGCGGCGGATAGCGAGCTGTTCAAGCAATATCTCGGGTTCACATAAGCAAACGGGGAAATGCCATGATCAATAGACGGAATTTTGCCGCAGTATGCGCGGTGCTGGCCTGCGCGCTTGGAAGTCCAGCATTGTTCGCCGCTGACAAGCCACCGATCAAGATCGGCGTCAGCGTACCGCTTTCGGGATTTCAAACTCCCAACGGCACGATGTACCGGATCGGCATCACAATGGCGGTTGAGGACGTCAACAAGGCGGGAGGCGTGAATGGTAGCCCGGTCCAACTCGTCATCGATGACGATCAAAGCCTTGCCGATCAGGCGGTACTGCTGTTCCGCCGGCACGTGGCGGACGGCGTTGTCGCCTCGCTTGGGCCGATTTCCGGTACGACCTGGGAGAGCGTGGCGCCGCTCGCCAATTCGATGAAGGCGCCAGTGCTCAACTATACCGCCTTAAAGCCTGGCATTTCACAGAAGCCCTATGCGCTCCGCCTGCACCCACCAGACGACTTGATGGTTCCCGAAGGCGTTGCCGAGTTCGTCAAGAAGTTTCCCAACGTCAGGAAGATCGCCATCGGCGGCGATCTGAAGGAGGCTTCCGGGGCCTCCGGCATCAAGGAATTTCAGAAAGCTGCGGCTGCACATGGCTTGCAGATCCTGGATACGGTCGGATTTGACACGCGCACCACCGACTTTTCGCCGACCGCAATCAAGATCCGCGGACTTGCGCCCGATGCCATCTTCGTCAGCGCCTTTCCGCCCAACGTGTTGGCGCTGTTGAAGGAACTCGATACGCAAGGCTTCCAGGCGCCGGTCTTGGTGAATGCGCTGATCTGGCCAGGCAATTTCCCGCAAGTGGTGACTGCCGGAGCGCAGAACATTCACACGATCGGTTTCAATACAAATGAATCAGCACCGGGAATCAAAGGGCACGACGAGTTTGTTGCACGCTACGCCAAGTTATCGGATGAAACAAAAATTCTAGCAAAGCCCGCCAACTCGGCCAATGCCTCGCTCGCCTACGACGCGGCGATGATGCTCATGGGCATCATGCAGGAGAAGAAAATCGATGGAACAACCGACGTCCAAACGGCACGCGACGAGATCGCAACTGCACTGAATGCCTTGAAGTCCTGGCATGGCCTTAACGACATCACCATGAAGGATTCGGGCGACGGCTATATCCGCTCGCATCTCCTCGAGATGGACGTTGCCGGGAAGACTTGGAAATACAGTCTTCCATCGAGCACACGTTAGCTCCCATGAAAAGGTGTGAGGGTGAGACCAGCGGTTTCACCCTTGCACCACAAGAAGGCAAGGCGTCGATAACAGAACCGAAGACGCAAAGAAACGTACAGAACCGAAGACGCGAAGACACGGAGGTAACGCACATGCTGGGCACACTACGCGACAGCTTTGCCGGCAACGTGCATCGTTGGCCCGCCAGGATGGCTGTCATCGCCGAGCAGCGCAGCTACACCTACGGCGAACTCAATGCGCGTGTGAACCAGTTTGCGAACTTCCTGACTGCCCTCGCGGTCAAGAAAGGCGACACCGTCGGATTGCTCCTGAATAACTGCGCCGAGTTCGCGATTGGCTTTTTGGCCTGTCAAAAGCTCGGAGCCGTTACCTCGGGCTTGAACTACCGATTGTCGGCGGGTGCGCTTGGCTACACCGTGCAGCAGGAGAAGTTAAAGGCCGTCCTGTTCAATTCCACCTATTCCGACAAAATCGCCGAGATCATCAAGGATGCCGATTTTTGCCGCTTTATCGGCGTGGGCAATCCGCTCCCGGCCGGCGCACTCCACTTCGAGGATTGCGTGAAATTACCCGTCAGCGAGCCGGCATGGGTCGAACTCAAGGAAACCGATCTGTGCAATGTCATTCACACCTCGGGCACCACTGGCCGGCCCAAAGGCGCGGCCTTCACCCACGAGTCCCAGATCCTGACGGCGATCCAATATTGCCTCGAAATGGGCCTGGATCGTGGTCATGTCGGCATGAGCCTCGCACCCGTCGTCATCGGCGCCGCCACGAACTTCTTCGTCGCTTATCTATTTGTCGGCGCTGCGCAGGTGATGATCGGAGAATACGAGGCTGCCAAGGCCTTGCGATTGAGCGCGCAGCACAAAGTCACCGAGTGTTTTGCGGTGCCCACACAAATGCACCAGTTGGCTGATGCCAAAGGAAAGTTGACCGATCTCGATACCTCCTCGCTGCGGCTCATGCGCAGTGGCGGCTCTCCGCTACCCAAGACGCTGCTGCATCGTGTGCGCAGCACCCTTGGCTGCGAAGTGCTCAATACCTATGGAACAACCGAGAGCTGCACGGCCATTACAGGATGTCACACGGGACTGGATCCGGAGTCGAAGTGGGAGAGCATCGGCAAGCCAAGCTATTTTCAGGAAGTGCGCGTCATAAAGACCAATGAGGGTATCGAGACATCCCCTGATCAGCTCATTTCGATTCCCGGTGAAGGCCAGCTCATCAATCGCGGCCCACAAAGCATCACGGAATACTATTGCACACCGCTCGAGAAGCTGCGCGCGAATGACGGTTGGCAGTATGCGCGCGACATCGTGCGCGTCGACAGCGACGGCTACATTTTCCCTATCGACCGCATCGACAATCTCATCATCAGCGGGGGCGAGAATATCTACCCGCAGGAAGTCGAGTTCTTCCTGTCCAAACATCCGTCCATTGCTGATGTCGCCGTAGTCGGCGTCCCAGATGAGAAGTGGGGTCAGATTGTCAAGGCGCTGATAGTGCGTCGCACCCCGGACCTCACCGCTGACGAGGTGAACCGCTACTGCTTGGCAAGTCACGATCTGCCGCGCTACCGCCGACCGAAGATCATCGAGTTCGTCGATGCCTTGCCTCGTAACGTGCTCGGCAAGCTCGACCGAACCGCTTTGCGCTAATCCAATCAGGAGGCAGGCGATGACGAAAGAGTCATTCGAAAGAGTATTTCGCGAGGGTATGGCGCCCACCAAACACGGCTACCCCGGCCTTAGTTACAAACTCACCAGAGAGGAGGGAATGATCATCGAGCACGATGTTGCCGTGCCGATGCGCGACGGCAAGAAAATATACATCGACGTCACGCGACCCGAGGGTCAAGAGAAAGTCCCTGCACTCATCGCGTGGAGTTCGTATGGCAAGCACCGACCTTTCCAGTACGGATATTTCTTCAAGGAAGGCGGCGTCAAACGCGAGTGGTATTCGAAATACACGAACTTCGAGGCGCCCGATCCCCTCTATTGGATACCCCGTGGCTACGCCGTCATCAACGTCGACCCGCGCGGCGCTTGGCAGTCGGAAGGCGACGCCATCTACTGGGGACATGAAGAGGGTCGCGACGGCCATGACCTAGTTGAATGGGCTGGCGTGCAGGAGTGGTGCAATGGCAAGGTCGGACTGACCGGCGTCTCCTACCTCGCGATCGTTCAGTGGCTGATTGCGGCGACGCAGCCGCCACACTTGGCGGCTATCAATCCGTGGGAAGGCTTAAGCGACATGTACCGGGAATTCGCTTTCCACGGCGGCATTCCGGAAACGTTCTTTACACCGATATGGCAAAAGTCCGTCTCATATTCGGTGAACCGGGTGGAAGACGTCCTTGAGATGATGAAGGCGCATCCTCTGTTAGATGAATATTGGGCCACCAAGGTCGCTGATTTTTCCAAGATCGAGGTACCGGCCTTTGTTGTAGCGAGCTGGGCAGATCAAGGCCTTCATCTGCGCGGAACGTTAAATGCGTTCAACCGGATCGCTTCGAAGGATAAGTGGCTGCTCATACACGGCCGCAAGAAATGGGAGAACTACCACCAACCCGACAGCGTGGAAAAGCAAAGAGCGTTCTTCGACCGGTTTCTCAAAGGTGCCGACGGTGAAGTCGTAAAGTGGCCGAAGATCCAGCTCGAAGTGCGCGACCGTTATTACCTCGGCAAGACGAGAAACGAACGTGAATGGCCGCTGGCGCGCACAAAATACAAGAAGTTGTTCTTGGATGCGCGCAACGGCTCATTAAGAACCGCGCCGGCCAAAAGCCGCTCGCAAGCCCGCTATGACGCCCCAGGCGACGAGTCGCGCAGTCCCGCAGCCTACCGGAATGAGCGCGCGCAATTCGATTACGTCTTCCGTCAGACAACCGAACTGACTGGCTACATGAAGCTACGGCTATGGGTCGAGGCCGATGGCGCAGATGATATGGATCTCTTCGTCGCAATTCAGAAGTTCGACCGCAATGGCAAATACGTGCCGTTCGCCGCCTTCAGTGCGTTGGAAGACGGGCCGGTTGCCCTCGGCTGGTTGCGCGCCTCGCACCGCGAGCTCGATCTCGAGCGCTCGACTCCGTACCAGCCGTGGCTACTGCATCGGCAACAGCTCAAGTTGAAACCACGCGTACCTGTACCCGTCGAAATCGAGATTTGGCCCTCTGGGACACGCTTTGCCGCCGGAGAAAGACTGCGTGTCGTCGTGCAGGGCAGCGACATCTACAAATACGCTCGCTGGATCGTCTTAGCCCGACACCCAAAGACTATCAACGCGGGGACGCATGTAATTCATACCGGTGGTAAGTACGATTCCCATCTACTGATCCCGGTCATTTCACAAAAAGCCTGAGCGAAATTGTTAGCAGTCCCGGTCGCGTGGGTCCTTAATCGAATTTTAGGTTAGCCGCCTTGACAATACCGATATATTTCCGGATGTCGGCATCAATCATCTGCCGGAATTTGTCACCCGAGCCGCCGCCGGGGTTAACCCCCATCGCCTTGAGCTTGCTCTGCACGGTCGAATCTTCGAGGGCGCTTTGTAGCGCGACCTCGAGCTTCTTGATGATTGTAGGCGGGGTGTTCGCTGGAGCGAACACACCACTCCAAATTTGGACGTCCACTTCCGGATAGCCGGCCTCGGACATAGCTGGAACGGTCGGAAGTATGTCCGCACGTTGTGATCCGGTGACGGCCAATGCACGGACCTTGTTTTCTTTAATCATGGGAATTGCCGGCGGGCCGTCCACAAAGCCGAACGAAGTCTGTTTACTCATGACGCTGAGGAGGATCTCACCGCTACTCTTGTAAGGAACCGCTACGCCTGGCATTCCTGTTTCCAGTTTCATAAGCTCCGATGTAATGGTGAACGTTGGTGAAGTGGTTGCATAATTCGCTTTGTCGGAGTGCTCCTTCGCCCAGACGACGAGTTCTTTGACAGACTTGACGGGCCCGTTCTCCGCTACGACGAGGAACAACGGGAAGTGAGCGATCATCGACAGAGGCACGAAGCTCTTGGTCGGGTGGTAACGCAGGTCCGGATAGATCGCCGCAGCGATCGACATGGCGCCGGCTGCGCCGACTAGCAAAGTGTAGCCATCAGGCGATTGGCTGGCGACGTATTCGCTGGCGAGGCGCCCACCGGCACCCGGCTTGTTCTCGACAATCACCGACTGGCCGAGGATATCCTGCAGCTTTTGCGCGATCAGCCGCGCGAAAATGTCGTTGCCACCGCCGGGAGCGAAGCCGACGATCATTCGGATTACCCTGTTGGGATAGGAATTTGCCGCATCCCCTTGTGCGTGTGCCGGCAACGCCGCCGCTGTCGCAAGCACGAGCACCAGGACGGCCTGACGGGAAATCAGGTGTAGGATTTTTCCCAGGGTCATCGAAGTCCTCCCCGTCGTGTCAATGTCTTCTTCGCAAATCGATCAGCCGAATGTCAGCATCGGCGGCAGTGGTTTCGAATTCAAGGGCAAACGTCGAGCAAAAAGCAAACGAAACGCGAGTTGGCAGCCAAAACCAACCCACTCACGGCTGGACCTTCCGAGCCCCAGGCCCTATAAAATTCTACAGACGTCTGATTATTATGTCGGCACTAAATTTATCAAGGAAATGCTGCCGAAATTTGATTCAGATCAAAAACGCGCGAATGAGGGCAATGTGTGGTGGTCGCAAGAGGCTGCTGAGCGGCTAGGCGAGCAAGAATGCTGACCTCCTTATCTAGCGGTGCGCCAACCAACGTCCGTTGGGACGAGGTGGTCGATTCGGCCTTCGTGCAGTCCTCGGTGGTGCCCGCGGTCCAGTCACGCCGTGACGAACACGGATCGGCATGCGACCTCCGTGTGCATGCGCTGTTATTTGGTGCGCTGGCATCGATCACGACTGAACGAATGCTAAGCCTCGTTGTGCCGAAGCCGGCGACAGTCGCTACGGTCGTTGCCGCGTTGGGCGCGCGCCTGGGCGATGCGTTCCTCGCCCGCGTAGTCGATGAAACCGGTGCCAAGCACCGCTATTGCCGGCTGTTCGTTGGGGGCGTTCCGATCGAGGATCTGCGAACCCCCATCAATGCCGATTCAATCGAAATCGAAATGATTTTGCTCGTCGCGATCGAGGGCGGCTAGCCGAGGCTGCAGGGAGATTCACATGAACATGATGAATGTCATGAACACAACGGCTCAGCCGATAGATGACGTCTGGATCCCTTCGAGTTGCTCCCTTTGCTATGGCACGTGTTCGATTCTTGCGCATCGCGTCGATGGGGTGGTTGTAAAAATTGAGGGCAACCCGGAGAGCGCCGTTGGCAAGGGCCGTCTCTGCGGCAAGGGCGTGAGCGGGATCATGACTCACTACGATCCTAACCGCCTCACACGTCCCTTGCGTCGTACTAACCCGAAGAAGGGTTTGAACGAGGACCCGAAATGGAAAGAGATCAGCTGGGGGGAGGCGCTCGACGAAATTTGTGCGGTATTGAAGAAAGTGCGTGCCGAAGATCCGCGTAAGTTAGTGGTCCAGCGCACCACCACAGTCACCGCAAGCCGCATTCCATTCCAGACATTTGCTGCCGCATTCGGGACGCCGAATTTCTCAGTGTCCGGTGGCGGTCAGCATTGCGGCAACGGTGCCCATCTGATCAGCGGCATAATGCACGCCTCTTGGTCGGTCGTGCCCGACTTCGAACACTGCAATTACGCGATCTATTTTGGTGCTTCAAAAGGCCACTCGGCCGGCCATGCCTCCTGTTCGAACATGGGCAAAGCAGCGGAAGCGCGTGCCCGCGGAATGAAGATGATCGTGGTCGACCCCTTCTGTAATTTCGCTGCAGCGAAGGCGAGCGAGTGGGTGCCGTTGCGCGTTGGCACCGATGCCGCGCTCGCGCTCGCAATGTGCAACGTGATGGTGAACGAACTCGGGATCTACGATGGTCCTTATCTCCAAGCAAAGACCAACGCGCCCTACTTGGTCGGACCAGACAAACTTTACGTTCGCCATCCCGAGACGAAGCAGCCACTTGTTTGGGACGCGCAAAGCAGCACCGCGCGCCCGTACACCGATGTCAAGGCTGCTGATATGGCGCTCGAAGGGGAGTTCACGGTCAACGGCACGCCGTGTCGTCCATCATTTCATTGTCTACGCGACCATCTGCGTAAGTTTACGCCGGAATGGGCGGCAGAGATATCGACGATCCCAGCCACAACCGTACGCCGTCTCGCCAAAGAATTTGGCACCGAAGCCCGTGTTGGCAGCACCATCGTGGTCGATGGTGTGACGCTGCCCTATCGACCGGTTGCGGCGATCGCCTTTCGCGGGTCGCAGGGCCACATGAACTCGGTCTACAATTTCTACGCGGTCGATCTTCTCAATCATCTTGTCGGCGCGGCGGATGTGGTCGGCTCCTGTCTGGGTTTCAATCCCGCCTGCCACGGCCATCCCGAAACTGGGAAGCTGCGCTACATCCCGAGCGCCGGTCCAGACGGGTTGATGGTGACCGGCATGTGGATGGGCTACCACTACCCGTATCCGCCTTCAGAGCCACGGTTGCCGACCAATCTCGGGCTGCAAGATCTGTTTGTCCTCGGGATGACTTCGCCGTTCCTTGATTCCACTGACCGCGAGGAAATGTGGGAGAGATTCGATCTGCCCTACCGTCCGGAAGTGATGGTCAATTTCGGCGCGAACTTGGTGATGAGCATCGCTAACAAGGAAGCGGTTGCGGCGTCGCTCGCCAAATATAAGTTCATGGTGTCGTTCGACCTGTTCCTCACTGAGACATCGAACTTTGCCGACATCGTGCTGCCGGACTGTAGCTATCTGCAATCGCTCGATTCGCGTTCGAACTTCCCGTTCATTTTCAGCCTGCCGGCCGGCGTGGGTGAATGGTGCTGGCCGATTCGCCAGCCGGTGCTGCCGCCCGATGGCGAACAGCGCAATTGTGCAGACGTCCTGCTCGAAATCGCCGACCGGGTTGGTTTCCGCGCTGACCTCAACGCCGCCTACAATGCCTCGCTCAAACTCCAGGCGCCACATCGATTGGAAGGGGAAACCCGTTATTCTTACGCACAGATCTGTGACGCCGAGTTGAAGAACAATTTCGGTTCTGAGCGTGGCCTTGAATGGTTTAAGGAGCAGGGCCTCATCAAGTGGAAGAAGAAGCCGGCGGAAGTCTATTGGCGCCCCTTCGTTGACGTGCGTGTGCCTGTCTACTGGGAATTTATGCTGCCGATCGGCAACAAGATCGCGGCGATTGCCGAACCGCGCGGCCTCAAGATTCCTATGGATTATTACCAGCCGTTGCCGG
>Ga0207805_1000105_pt1 | contig 11985 bp, 10 predicted proteins | sample LuqExpMetageno49_FD_187807 | JGI IMG/M metagenome (GOLD analysis project Ga0207805, IMG submission 187807) | Tropical forest soil microbial communities from Luquillo Experimental Forest, Puerto Rico - Sample 49 (SPAdes) | ecosystem: Environmental > Terrestrial > Soil > Tropical forest ... | reverse complement strand
TTAACCGAGTGTGACCTAACCGCACATTGCGAGCGGGTCGAATTAATCGCCCAATTGAAGTGCGCGTGGCGCAGTAGTTCGGTACCGCAGCTGCGCCTCGAGTAGTTGGCCACTAAAAGCAAGTCTTTGGCAGCATTCGACAGGCCGCGCCCAGCAGCTCGAATTAGATAAGGGCCAAGAGCCTAGGCGTTTAGGTGGGCTCGATCACCCTAATTGGCGTTTGCGGCGCAGAGACTGTGCACCGCGACGTTCATCCGTTCAAGATTGGGTCTGCTTGGTTGGCGCAGGAAGAAGCGGGCTATCGCCGCATAAGTCCCGTTCAGCGTTCAAAGCCCCGGGGCAATGTCCCCACCAACGCTGAGTATTTCTTCGACCTTTTTAAGCGTTTTGCGTAGGACGCTAGGTGACTGACCGGCTTCAATCTGCTTCGTTAGTTCAACAAGACCTTTGTCGGCTGCTAAAAGACGCTGCGCCAAAATCGTTGCGACGTGCAGCAAGATCATCGGGTCTTTCCTCAGCAGCGCTGCGTCGGCGACATGAAACTGCGAGTCCTTTAAGGCCCGAACGTCCGCTGTATGTGGCAGACCTAACAACGCAGAGATTTCGCCGAGGACAGCGCCATGCTCCTCCACTCTAGCAATCTCAATGGAGTCTCTGAGAATTGCGACCTCGCCCGTTTTCAGGATCAGTAGGCGATCCGTTTTCGACTCGGCGCTTATGACGCTTTCTCCAGCGCGGTAACTCGCTAGCGGAAGCAGCGCGACGGTCTTTTCATCTAGGCCCATGACACCCCCTTTGCGTCGCCCCGCAAGCTACTAACTAGCAGTCATAGCGAGCAACATGCAATACAAATGAATGAGGCCGCCAACTGGAGGCGGCCTCGTTGCTCTTACTCTCACAGCATGTGCGTGGAACGTCCGGAGTCGGGCAAACTACGCATAGCGACGCTATTAAACCTCCCTTTTACAGCGGTGCCGATGTTCTGCACGGCCAAGATGATCGCGATCGAAATTCCAGCAGCGATGAGACCATACTCGATGGCGGTCGCCCCGGAGTTATCTTTTAGGAAACGCAGGACAACCTTTATTCATTTTCGCAACGCAACGTAATCGGAATGTGCAAATTGCGCGACGGTCATTCAGACGCGCAAACTCATCTCAACAAAGTGGCGCGCCCAGCTCAACGAACCACCACGCAAGCCTTGGGATTCGCAACCCCAGCAGAGAGACTTAACGCCTGTGTTGCATCGACCGGTTGAGCCGGCAGCCATAGCGGACATTTATGTGTGCGCAGGATGCCGGCAGTCGCTAAGGCCCGGCAATTAGCACCCTGTTATTCTGGTCTTCTCGACTGACAGTCCGAACAATGGACGAAGCCGCGTGCCAAGAATACTGCCGCCAAAGGCGGCTACGAGCCAAAGCCATCCGTGTAGGCTCGCTGACGAAATCCCACTAAAGTACGCGCCGATATTGCATCCGTAAGCCAGCCGCGCCCCATAACCAAGCAGTAATCCACCGATTATGGCGGCGACAAGCGACCGTATTGACACTGACCAGCTTGGCGAAAATTTTCCAGCAAGTCCCGCGGCAATCAACGCACCAAGAATGATGCCGAAGTCCATTACAGAGGTAATGTCAGCGAAGATACTTTGCTGCAACGCCTGCGCGCGGGCCGGAGACTGCCAGTAGCCCCACGATGCCACATCAACGCCAGTTGTCGCGACGAGTTTTGAACCCCACAACGCGAACGCAGAGGTGACACCCCACGGTCTCCCGGCGAGATAGAGCGTTGCGAAATTTCCGATGGCAAGAGCGACAGCGCCAGCCAAGAGGGGCCACGGTCCCTGCAACAAACGCTGCCAGCGGCTGTGTCGCGCACCGACGCCACCGTCAAGTTGCCCGTGCCGCCGCTTTTCAATCCAAACAGTTAGAGCGGCAACGGCAGCAAACAGGCCCAAACTAATCGCCAGCGCCGGAGCCCAGCCGAAAATATCTATCAGTGAGACGGTGCCGATATTTGGCTGCGCCGACCACCAAGGCAAGTGAAGGGCGCCGAGAGCCGATCCGGCGATGAAAGCTGCCAGTGTTACCAACATGCGTGTGTTGCCGCCGCCGACAGTGTAAAGGGTGCCGGAAGCACAGCCGCCACCAAGTTGCATTCCAACGCCAAATAGAAATGCGCCCACCAGCACGGACAGCCCGACTGCGCCATATTCCCCGTGTACCGGTTGGCCAAACAGCGTTCCATGCGCCAAAGTTGGAAAGAATAAGATTGCCGCCACCGCGAGCATCAACATCTGCGCTCGAAGCCCCGCACCGCGACCGTCCGCGATGAACACGCGCCATGCAGATGTAAAGCCAAACAGTGCGTGATAGAGGACGAGGCCGAGAGCACCGCCGAGTACAAACAAAGCAGCTTGCCGCCACGAGTACGTTGTCGCCAGCGCAAGTGCGCCGCCTGAGAGCAATACGAAAGCGATAGCTACGACTTGGCGATTACTCGGTGCCTTATCAGAGCTTCGCTCCCAGTGAGCTGCTAACAAGCTTGCATCAACGGACAGATCGGTCATGGCGGATCCCTAAAGATATTATGGGGCCTGCTCGCCAAATAGAATTATGTTCTACTAACTGCAATACGTTAAGCAGAAAAAGCAATATCATCCTCTCTAAGCTGCAATCCTTGGAGCGCACGTTTTACCCGGCAACAGGAGCGTAGCAGGCAGTTTCGATGCACCCACTGCCTCTCACTCGGCAGCGACCACCGCGTCCTTTTGACCGGTGTGGCTGCGGATCGCGTCGTTGCGCCGTCGGCGCGCCAGCGCATCCTCGCCGCCACGGGTCACGTGGAAAAGGTCGAGCGAATCGGCCTCGTTATCGCGCAGCGGCGCGATCGCCAGGTCGCTGTAGGACCAGCGGTCCGGCGCACTCTCCACCTCTTTTTTTATATGCCTGAGCAGGCGATAGACTGACCAATGGCCGCGCAGCTTGCGCAGCGTGCCGAACCAGTAACGCGGATAGAACACGAACGGGCTTTCCAGCGGCAAGCTCGGGCGGCGATCGCACCGGCGCTTCATGCGCAGCATGCCTCCTTCCAGCGGATGCACGTTCTCGAACGGGATCATGGTGTTGAACCACAACAGCGACGACCGCATCGAATTGAGTAGGCCGAGCTTGTTGGCACCGACGCGGCGTAGGATCGTGCGCAGGTGTTCGGGCGTGTAATAGACCTTCCACGCCGCGTGATAGGCCTCTTCCCATTCGGCATCCGACATTTTCGGATGATGCGAGACCCGATGGGTAAGGTCGTATTTGTTGAGGTCGGCATCCATCCAGATGCCCTTCTGCCAGAGCACCTTGTGGTCCTCCGAGCCCGGCAGGGGTGTGAGAAAGAAGAATTCGAGCACGTCAACCGGGAGTTCGCGCTTGATAACCTCGATATCGCGCAGGATCGATTCCTTGGTGTCGCCAGGGAAGCCTAGGATGTAGCCCGCGAATGTCATCGCGCCAAATGCGCGCCACTTCTGCAACATCTCGCGATAATCGGTGATCTTGTTCTGTCGCTTCTTGGCGCCAATTAAGTTATCCGGATTGATGTTCTCCATGCCGATGAAGACGCGACGCGCGCCGCCTTTGGTCGCCTTCTCGATGAAATTCGGAATCTTGTGGCAGAGCGTGTCGACCTGGATGACGAAGCCGATGTCCATGCCTTCATCGACTTTCATCTTGATCATTCGGTCGCACAGCTCTTCCCAGTGGCTGTTGCGCGCAAAATTGTCGTCGGTGATAAAGAACCGATTGATACCCTGCGCATAGTTCTCGCGCACTGCACGCTCGAAATCGTCGGCGTTGCGAACGCGGCTCTTACGTCCCTGCACGTTGATAATGGTGCAGAACGAGCACTGGTAAGGACAGCCGCGTCCGAGATCGAGGCTCGAAATATTACCTGAAGTGCGCTTTACGATCTTCTTAGGCAGCATCGGCGCGGGCTGGCCTTCGAGCGACGGCAGATCGCTCATGTGGTTGTAGATCGGCTTCAGCTTGCCGTTGTAAGCATCGCGCAGCACCGCATCGAGCCGGCCGTCTTCGGCTTCGCCGGCGAAAAACGAGATGCCCATAGCCTGCGCCGCCCGCATTTCCATTGGCATCTCCGGCAGCATCGCCATGCATCCGGAGATATGGAAGCCGCCGATGCAAACCGGTAAGCCGGCCTGCAGGAACGGGCGCGCCAGATCGACGGCGCGTGGAAACTGGTTGGATTGTACGCCGACGAATCCAATCAATGCCTTGCCGCCGGCGCGGTGGACCATGCGGATGATGCGATCCGGTCGCACCCGACGGTTGGTTTCGTCATAGGTGTGCAGATGCAACACCACGTTGGGACCAAGCGCCGCGCGGCGCTGGGCGTCCTCTGCAAGCCCGTTCAGGCAGGCCAGCGTATTGGACGGGATCGCGGACCGCCACCATTGGATCGGATAGCCGTCGTCGTCGTAGTGCGACGGCTTGATCATCACGAAATGGAATTGGTTCGCGGCGCGGGTCACGGTGACGTTGGACATGGCCCCCTCTGATGTGGGTCTGATAATACCGTGTTGCCCGCAAACTGCACGCATTTGTTATGGCGACCGCCTTGGTCATTAGCAAGCGAAGGTAGCATGGTGGGTCAGTAAATCCCCTCAGTGGCAACTTGTATCGCAAATAGTCGGCACATCTTCCCCCGTGGCGCTGCCGACGGAGGGCCGGCGAATCTTCAGCGTCTTGCTCGCCAGCCTACTCAGCAACGGTGACGCTTGACGGGATGCTCCAGCTAACTCCCGAGGGACCCTCTTTCTGAGTGCAACCCCAAAAAAGCCAGGTTTCCTTTACCTAACGGGATTCAATCAAGATTTTTTTCCCAGCCGATCGGTGACGCCGTCGAGCCACGCAGCAAGCACATCCACCACGTCTCCAAGGACCTGCGTATCTTTCCGGCCTGTCCGCACCGGTACATGAAAGGAATGATCGGCATCCGCAAACAGCTTCAACGTTGCAAGGGTGCCGAGCTTTTTGCAAAGCGGCTCAAGTTGATCGAGCGACGCCAATGCATCACGGGTGCCTTGCAAGAACAGCATCGGGATTTGTACGTCAAACAGATGTTCTGCCCGATCCTGCGATGGACGGCCGGCCGGATGAAGCGGAAATCCGAGGAACGCGAGTCCCCACACGCCTTGCAGCGAAGCTTTCGCCTGCGTTTGTGACGTCATCCGGCCGCCGAACGATTTGCCGCCGGCAATAAGCGGAAGTTCCGGTAGCAAACTCAGCGCCGCCGCCACGGCGGCGCGGACCGTTGCTTGCGCCACTTGAGGCGGATCTGGTCGCCTGGCGCCACGCTCCATGTAGGGAAACTGGTAGCGCAAAGTGGCGACGTCGCGCAGTGCGAGTTCCCGCGCCACATCTACCATAAAAGGATGATCCATTCCCGCTCCGGCGCCATGCGCCATCACGTAGCAAGCCCGTGCCCGGGGTGGCGTCTGCAGCAAGCCGGAAACGCGAACGGCGTCGTTAACTGTAATGCTGATAGGTTTGTCAACGACAGAAGACATGAGTTTTCTCACTTAAGGATGGGCCGCAGGTCCTCAAGCTTGTCGAAGAGGTGCCAGATGTAGTCGCGGGCGCCTTTCTCTCGGTGCGGATGCAGGTCGGCTATTCTTGGATCGTTGCAGTAACTGTCGAAGGCAGCCTTCGACGTCCATTCGACGAGGATCATGACCGTGCGCGGCTTGATATCTCCGGCTGCCGCCTCGCGGAACTTGCCAAGCGCCACGACGCGCCCGCCGTGCGCCTGCACTTCCTTGGCCGAGCGGCGCGAATAAGCAAGGTACTCGTCGCGATCTGCTACATTGAAGAGGTTGAGGGCATATACTGGAGCGGACATCGGAGCCTCCAGGCGTTTCTGGGCATCTGAGTGCCGTTTCTATCATTGCCGTGGGGCAAATGTTGCAGCGGGCGGGCTATAAGGTTAGCGGACATGGGTTGACTGTTAATGGCCATGCTTCTGAAGTCACACTCGCCCTTCCAGAGGCGTATTGTGAACGGCTACGATACGTGTCACGGGCCTTGGGAGTTGAATGAAGCGACGCGCACCTTGCTTGACAGAAGTGTGAGGAACTACGTTAGCTGGTGCGCCTTATAGTTTGGAGCCGCCAAGAAGCTCGATCAAGATCCAAAAGCGCCCGCTACAATGTGCAGAGCTACTGCGCTACGCGCCTCTCACTAGCGCTCCCAAGTGCAGCTTTCTATTTTCAGATAAACAAGAGCCCCGGACATTGCCGGGGCTTAGTTTGTGTCTCCAAAAAAAGCTACGCACTCAAAACCGCAGCCCTCGGCCTGCGTACGAGACGGCCTTCTTGCATTCTTTGAACAGCGCGCGCGCCGACGCACGGTATTCTTCGCTCTTTGCGTATTTCTTATAAATCCATCGGCTGTTGTTCCACCGACGCAAAACTGTGCCCCACAATAGGCGACCTGTGATTGATCGTCTTGGAATGATGACCGTCCGGAGATGCCAGGCCTCCAAATAGGAAGGTCGTGGCTTCGGGACTTGCATTTGAATAACCTCTTGCCTGCTTGCCATAGTGCGGAGCATTGTGGATCACTGGCGCTGGCTCGCACGATAAATGTCATTCACTCTCATTCAATTGGATTTCAAATTAATCGTAAGGAAACTCTTAATCGCTGCGGGAAATCACCTCTGGCAAATTGCTGGCGAGCCAATTGAAGAGCCGCTCCGTTATATCGGCTGGAAGGTGCTCGATGAGGAAGCGCCAATCGATGGTCGCTGAGCAAGGTCCCGCGATATTGTCCCAGGGGACAATGTCGACCGAGTTGGCCGGGCTTCCGAAAACCTGAATATGATACCTGCGGGCCTGTTAGTCCCCCCCGGGGTACAAGACGAAGCGGCTTTAGATGACCGCCAGTAATTCGCGCGACTCTCGTTATGGCGACCTGCAGCTGGGTCGCCACCATTAGAAAATCAATACTTCAGCAATCGCTCAGTTAAAAATTAAGTTAAATCTCCAATGGCACGTGACGATCAAAGCCGAGAGCTTTTTCCAGCAGCAACGCCGTACCGAGCAGTTCGGCATCGCCATGTGGTCGCCCAACGAGCTGAAGTCCGACGGGTAATCCGTCCTGAGTCAGGCCGCAGGGCAATGAAATGGCAGGACATCCAACCAAGGTAATGACGAAGGTCAGGAACATCCAGTCGATGTAAGTTGTCAATTTTTCGCCTGCGATCTCGACAGGGAATCGTTGCTCAACCAAGAACGGAGTGACCGCGACAGTGGGACATATAAGCAGATCATGGGAATCGAAAAATCGAGCAACGCGATGAAACAGCGTGTGCCGCTGGTGCTGCGCCCGAATGATCGCGTCTGCAGTGAGGCTTTGGCCTTTCTCGATATTCCATACGATATCAGGATTGATGCGTTCACGTTCTCGAGGCAGCAAATCACCGCGCACATCAGCAAAAAGAAGGGCGCGCAACACCTGAAAGCAGTCTATCGCGCCGGAGAAATCTGGTGCCTCGTCATCCACCACGCAGCCCATTTCTGTGAAGCGTTGGGCACCTGCTACACAAATCCTCCGGACTTCCGGATCGATGCTGCGCAGGCCGAAGTTAGAACTAAACCCAATGCGCCGAGGCGGCCGCGCGTGCCTGAGCGCCCGCTGGAAGCCGCCCTCCGGGATTGGGCGGGATAGCGGGTCATGTTGCGTCAATAAAGCCATCGCATCCAACATCAGCGCCAGATCGGGCACGTTGCGCGCCATTGGGCCGTCCACCCACAGGCTGTCGAAGGCAGGCAATCCATCGCCTCGCGGCACTACACCTGGACTGGGGCGCAGGCCAACAATGCCGCAGAAGCTTGCGGGAATACGTAGCGATCCGCCTAAGCATGAGCCGTTCGCAAGCCAAACTTCACCCGCCGCGAGCGCAGCAGCAGCGCCACCGGAAGAGCCTCCGGCAGTACGGGCGGGATTCCATGGATTGCGCGTGACACCCCAGACAGGGTTGAAGGTGTGGCTTCCGGCGAATTCCGGCACGTTCGACTTGGCAAGTGGAATCGCCCCGTTGGCACGGAGCGTTGCGATAGTGCGGTCATCTAATGGTGCACGGTAGTTGGCAAAGATAGGCGAGCCGTAGGTGGTCAACTGCCCAGCTACGTCATTGTAATCCTTGACGGCTATCGGCAGTCCGGCAAGCCAGCCAGGGTCGTCGCGACTCTCAGTCCTAAAGCGCTTTGCATGCTCACGCGCCTCGTCGAGGAAGCGGATCGGCAGGGCATTGACCTTCGGTTCTACGGCGTCGATCCGCGCGGCTGCGGCATCTACAACTTCTAGCGGGAAGAGCTCACGCTTCCGTAGTTTCGTTACGACCTCGGTCGCGGTGAGGCGCCACAAATCATTCATCAGAGCTATCGCAGCGAGCGTTCCTGACCGGCCCGCACTGATCGGTGACAGTAAAATAAAATATTAGCTTAGGGTTGGCTTGGGCACCAGAACTGAAGTCCGCTGCAGCCACCAATGGCACCGTGTTACCAACGCGCAGCTCGTCACCAGGTCATCTTGTCATCTTATCACCTGGACTGGTGTGCGAAGATGGAAAGTGCAAAGTTGGCACGATGACCGGTGGCGTGCGAACGTTCCGTGTACATCGTGCATCCATTTCGCATGTCGGTAGTCCAATTGTTGGTCCAACTAAAGGACGTCGTAAACGTGGCTAATGAAGCGCTACGGCCGCACTTTATAGACGACATCGTGCTCGCGCACATGCCCGTCTACCTTTAGGCCAAAATCGTCGTTTGGGCCCACTTCCGTCGCTGGGGCGTGATCGACTTCGAGGGACTCGACACGTTGGCTGAAATCAGTGGTGTGCCCGCGGATGTGGATCATGTCACCAACGCGCAGCGTACCCGACTCGAGCCGCAAGATCGCGACGGACAGGTGGCCGTAATAATGGGTCACGACACCGATACGTTCCTCTAGCACAGCAGGTTGCGCCGGCTGTGCGGATTGACTAGCCGGTGCCGTTTTGGCCCCGGCCTTCGCGGTCGGTCTTTCTTTCTTGGGTGATGCACGCCGGACCTGCGCCTTCTTCGGCGGCTTTTTTTGGACCGTCTTAGTCTTCGGGGATTTCTTGCGCTTTGTCTTGGCCTTGCCTTTGGCTTTCTTTCTTGTCGCCATTTACAGCCTCCCTAGCATGCCGCCGAAGGAAAAAGTTTACTAGCTTAGTCACGCCGTGGTTCATGCTCGAAACTCCACGGCAACGCAAGGGATATGCCGGTTGGTAAATACTCCTGACCCATTGATCCCTATCATTGCATCCATGACAGCCACCGTTACGCGAAAATACTTTCGACTATCCGTAGGGAGTCGAAAGATCGAGCTCGTGCTGTTGTTTATAGGTCTGCTGCTCACATCGCGTTTACAGGCGAGATGGAACTCGGACCTTTAACGCAGATCGCTCGGTCACATTAGATAACGCCGCACATATCGCCTCTTGCGACGTGGATCCGCTGCCCTAACCCCCACCGGTCACGCAGCCTATGCCAAAAGGACAGGCTGTTTCCGGCAATTACTACCAACATCCGATTGTGACTTCCAACCTTGGAGAGGCGACCATAGAGTTCAGCTTCTATCGCTGATGCCCGAGGCCGATTCCAAGCTTGAGCGCCTTCTGGCGCAGGGCACCGATGGTGCGTTTCATCTGCTTGGAAATTTTGACCACCGGAGTCTTCGCCTTTGAATGCGCCTTTAGCGTACGATAATCGTCTTTAGACCAGCGTACGCGTCTTACAGCTTTCTTATTTGCCATGTAGCAGCCCCCTCGTTGCAAATGTGCCGAGCACAATAAGGCGCGAAGTACTTTTTTACCTGTGACGAATTTCACGGGAAAATGAATTTTGCTGCGGATTCTTGGGGCTCAGTGGTTAAACGCGCTGCTGAATATCTGCTCTGGGAGGTAAAACGGGCAATGCTGAGGACTATCACCAACGTTCGCTTTTGAAGCCAAAGCGCGCGTTGGCGGAGGTCAACCGGCCCACTTCCGGAGTCCTTGTAAGGATTGATACGATGTCCTGTCCTGAGCCTCGGGGCCGACGATGCGGCGGCGCGAGTTCATTACACTGATAAGCAGCGCAGTAGCTAGTCGGCCGCTCGTAGCATTTGGACAACGCGGAGAGCGCGTCCGGCGGATCGGCGTGCTGATCCCATTCCAGGCCGATCCCGAAACGCAAGCTCTCCTCGCCGCGTTCAAGCAGCGCTTTAAAGAACTCGGTTGGACCGAAGGCGGCAACGTTCACATTGATTATCGTTTTACTGATGGGAATCCTGAACGCACTCGTGCCGCGAGCGCTGAGTTGGTTGGACTTTCGCCTGATGTCATCCTTGCTTACGCAAACCCAGCTGTCTCGTCGCTGATGCAGGTCACCCAATCGATACCCATCGTATTTACACAAGCGTCCGATCCTGTCGGGAGCGGTTTCGTTTCGAACCTGGCGCATCCCGGCGGCAACATCACGGGGTTCCACAGTTTCGAGCCAGCGATCGCTGGGAAATGGCTAGAGGTGCTTAAGGAGCTTGCGCCAGGAATAAGGCGGGCAGCCATCGTGCACCATCCGAGTATCGCGGCCAACGTGGCATTCGTACGGGCGGCAGAGGCGGCCTCATCTGCGTTCGGGGTCGCGGTCACAGCGGCTGCCGTGCGCAATGCGGCAGACATTGAGGAAACCATCACAAGATTTGCGCAGGAACCGAATGGCGGCCTCATTGTGGCGCCAGCTCCGCCCACATTTGACAACCGCGAACTGATTGTCGCATTGGCCGCGCGGTTTCATCTGCCGGCCGTCTACCCGTACCGCTTCTTTGTCACCAGTGGCGGGTTGGTGTCGTACGGTATCGACGGAAGGGATCTTTGGCGGGACGCCGCAGTTTACGTCGACCGGATTCTGCGTGGGGCAAAGCCGGGAGATCTCCCAGTGCAGTTGCCGACCAAATACCATCTGGTGATCAACTTGAAAACCGCCAAGGCACTTGGGCTCAGTGTGTCCTCGCAATTTCAGCAGCGCGCCGATGAGGTCATCGAGTAACGGCCAGCGAATGTCCTTATTGGACCTCTATAAAAGAAGGCAGTTCTCCACCACAGGAGTAATCCCATGAGGCGGCGAAAATTCATCGTCACACTTTGGGGGCGCAGCTGCGGCTTGGACGATAGCGCGCGTGCACAGCGGCCGACGCCTCGCTGAGTTGTTAGTAGCGACCCTTCTGAAGAGTTTATAATCTCGTCTGACCGTAGATTTCTTATTTTGGCACCTCTGCGCCCGTCGCAGGATTTATCGTGTACTTTGTCTCCAATTTGCCTTCCGCCAGCACTTTGTCCTTGATCGCTGCCATCACCGCTTCGCCATCAAAATCACCGCTCAGATTGAGGGTCGGCACACTCAGCGCATACACCGTAAAAATATATCGATGAACCAACTCATCGTTCCAGCCCGGACATGGCCCGTCATAACCGTGGTACTGCCCCTTCATCTGCTCGTTATTTGCCATAAACTCTGTGAAGGCGTTGAGCCCGCGCACACCGATCGTCGTCGTCGCCGGTTTACCGCGGGGCACACGGCCTTCCGACTCGGCGCCTTCCTTCAGCGACGTGACGTTGGCCGGAATATCGACCAGAACCCAGTGGAAACGGGTTCTCCGCTTAGCTGACGATGTAACCTTCATACCTTCCTTGTTCATCTTTTCGCGCTGTTCCGCCGGATTATCGATATCGGTCAAGATGATGGCATAGGACTTGGTGCCGCTTGGTCCTTTCGACCACGAGATCGGTGGACTGATATCGCCGCCGGCGGTGACGTGTCCCTGTGCAGCCGGCATGCAAAACGCATACTTGGTGGGGACCATTCCGCCGCTCTTGATGGAGTCGACTTCAACCTTGAGCGATGCGGCAGAC
>Ga0207805_1000090_pt1 | contig 12954 bp, 12 predicted proteins | sample LuqExpMetageno49_FD_187807 | JGI IMG/M metagenome (GOLD analysis project Ga0207805, IMG submission 187807) | Tropical forest soil microbial communities from Luquillo Experimental Forest, Puerto Rico - Sample 49 (SPAdes) | ecosystem: Environmental > Terrestrial > Soil > Tropical forest ... | reverse complement strand
GCTTATCGTCTAAGGCTTCCGATCGAAAGCTTGCAGACATTGACGCTGGTCACGCTTGTGTTTAACGGCCAAGCCGTCTTTTACGCCGTACGTGAGCGCCGCAGACTCTGGTCATCACGGCCGAGCTTGATTGTCGTGCTTTGTTCTTTGGCAGACGTGTCGATTATTCCGACCCTGGCAGCAAAGGGCATCCTAATGAGCGCTCTGCCCCTGTCGGTCATAGTCGGCGTCTTCGGATCGGCTATAGCGCTTGCTTTCGTGCTTGATGCCTTAAAAGCTATTATCTTTAGGTCTTTGAAAATGGTCTAGCAAAGTCGTTCAATCATGACAAAACGCATTGCAGAATTTTGATTCATATCAGAACGTCTGACGTGAACAACAAGCGATCCTTGTCGGAGATGTTCAAGAGCCTTAGGGTTTCAGGTAACCCGGCCCAAGCAAACTTAGCCGTGCCCGAGTGAGATCGTGTCTACCTGGGGAAGGAAAATGCACTCAATATCTCTCAGACTATTGATAACCAGCTTGTGTGTGCTTGGCGTCGTCACAATAGTACGTGCCGAACAGAGTGGGGCCGCGGCGCAAAGTTCAGACATGGGCAAGTATTTGTACGACCGGCAGTGCATTATGTGCCATGGGTCGAGTGCCAAAGGCGATGGATTTTATGTAGTGCAACTTGCACCAGGCACGAAAGTGCCTGACCTAACCGAGCTATCAAAAAAGAATAACGGTGTTTTCCCGTTCATGAGGGTGTATGAAACCATTGATGGAAGGCAAACGGTTCCAGCGCACGGCACGCGGGAAATGCCCATTTGGGGCACAGATCTAAGCAGCGGGTATCCTTATTATAATGACGAAGCCTTCGTGCGTGCTCGCATCCTTGCGTTGACCGAATATATTTATCGTTTGCAAGCAAAATAGGCCGGTTGTAAACGCCTCCAACAGTTCATTTATGACGCCAAAGCGATACAAAGCTGATCGAGGCGATTCACTAAATACCCGAAGAAGTGCTCATCCTTAAGCGCAATCCCGACGCCAATCAGTCGGAAAACTACACCGTCTTTTTTTCAGGGGCGGTACGCAGTCGGCCGCATCTACCACAGCGATGCTGGCGTGCCCAAGGATGCCCACGCGACGGTTCATTCACTAAAACAGGCCACCCTGATCAATACCTCAAATGGATTCATCGGAAGTCTATTTTTTTAGACGCGCCCGGTTCAATATTTGACATCAAGTAGGCCGGCAGGGAAGGGTTTCAAACCATGGCAAGAGCCCCAAAGAAGATCGAGGTCAAGGCCGCCTAGGTATTGCTTGCGAAGTGGGAAAATATCTCTGCAACTCCGGTTTATTAGCCGGGGTTTTTGTTGCGCTCTAATCAGTGGAAAGACCACCAATGGGTCTGTAGGCGTTGCAGCGGCCCATTACCTCGAGGCGATTGCATGCCGCAAGGCTATGCAACAGCGCAGACACCGCTACCCCTGCAGTCTCTGAATTCAATGGAGCGGAACTGAAAATCTACGACCTTATTTATCTTTTTGGCTCAAGTTTGGAAAGCCAAATGCGGTGATTGGACCTCTTCTACTGATAGCATTCGTCGCCGTTCTGGGATTAGTCGGCCTGGTCTTCTTCCGGTACAGCGAGGAACTTGGACGCGCGCGAGATGCCGCCATCCGCGGTAGTCGGATCGCCAAGACTGTCAGCGGTCCTATCGAATACGCCGAGAAAGGTGCGGGCGTACCAGTTCTATCGATCCACGGTGCCGGCGGCGGCTATGATCAGGGCCTTGCTAACGCAGCTGCTCTTGTGGGCAAGAGCTATCACATCATCGCCCCGTCTCGTTTTGGATATTTACGCACGCCTATATCACGGGATGCTTCGCCCGCAGCGCAAGCTAATGCACATGCAGCACTTCTCTCTGGATTAAACGTTTCCGAAGCAGTTGTGGTAGGTGTTTCGGCAGGAGCGAACTCTGCTGTCGAGCTCGCGATCCGCTACCCGAACAGGGTCTCCGCACTCATCCTGATCTCGCCCGGCACCTACTCGCCAACCAGTCCAGTTTCGGTCGATGCAAGCGGAAGCAGTAAGTTCGTACTTTGGCTGGTCGAGAATGGCGCTGATTTCGGCTGGTGGGTCGCCGAAAAGATCGCACCATCGGTGCTAATCCGATTTGTCGGCGTTCGGCCAGAATTGGTTGCCGCTTCGCCTAAGTCCGAGCAGGACCGCGTAATGAATATTGTTAGGGGCATCGAACCCTTGTCGTTGCGGTTCGCCGGGATCAATGTCGACGGCAACATCGAACTGCACCCGTTGCCACTGGAAAAGATAACCGCGCCGACGCTGATTATCTCTACGCCAGATGACCTGTTCAACACATTACCCGCAGCCGAATATGCGGCAAGCAGAATACGTGATGCCAAGCTGATCGTGTGCGAGAGCGGTGGACACCTGTTGGTCGGGCGCGAAAAGGAGGTTCGCGAGGCCGTGCGCGCGTTTCTAGCGCATGCGGGACTAGCCTCGCTACCCAATAGCACAGGATCATCTTCTCAATAGCATGCGGCGAGCGGATGATTGTCAGCGGCCTTTTGAGAAGGACGAAGCTCGAGTGAACGTTTCCTATGGCCAAGACAAAACTTGTGCTGCTAACAGGCTTGGCAGATATTTCTTGATGAGCTTCACCTTTCGTGGGTAGTAATCACCTGGAGCCCACGAAGGCTCGTTTGAAGGAAAATCTTTCGGTTCTGTAACAATTTGACGCGCATCAAAGGCGCGAATATCCCGCTGCATAAATTAAATGTGGCAAGGAGTTCATATGAACAAGCCCGTGGGACTTGGTACAGCGCGCTACGACCCGACAGCGCGGGTGGCACTTACGCCAAAATCGGAGCCTGGCCCTCCCGCTCACTCACATCGCTTCTGGGTCATCGTGGGGTTGTTGGCGTCAGTGATTATCGTCGCCATTGCCCTCACTTGGTGGCTGTCGGCCAGAAACGGAACCGTCCGCTACACCACAGCGTCGGTCACACGTGGCGCCGTGACGCGCAGCGTAACTGCGACCGGTACAGTGAACCCTGTGCTTACAATAATCGTCGGCAGCTATGTGTCTGGCGTCATTCAAGACCTTCAGTGCGATTACAACACGCAGGTTAAGAAAGACCAGATTTGCGCCAAGATCGACCCGCGTCCGTATCAAGCAATAGTTGATCAGAACAGAGCGAACCTGGCGGTCGCGAAGGCGCAACTTGAGAAAGACAAAGCCAATCTCACCTACACGAAGCTCGCCTTGGATCGTGCTACCAGCCTCGTTGCGACCAACGCCGTCTCGAGGGATTCCTTTGACAATACTAAGAACGCCTATGATCAAGCTCAGGCGCAAATCGCTTTCGATGAAGCCACGATCCAGCAACGCCAGGCGGAACTCGCCTCTGCGCAAGTTAATCTCGATTACACCAACATTGTATCGCCGGTAGACGGAACTGTGGTTTCACGCAATGTGACCATCGGCCAGACGGTCGCTGCAAGTTTCCAAACGCCGACCTTGTTCCTGATAGCGACCGACCTCACCAAGATGCAGGTCGATACGAATGTAAGCGAAAGCGATATCGGCGGCATCGAGGATGGAGACAAGGCCTTTTTTACCGTCGACGCGTTTCCAAAACGCACCTTTGATGGGACTGTAACCCAAGTGCGACAATCGCCACAGACTGTCCAGAACGTAGTGACCTTTGACGTTGTAGTGAGCGTCGACAATAACGATTTGACGCTCAAACCTGGCATGACCGCAGCGACCCGCATTGTTGTAGACCAACGAAGCGACGTGCTGCGTGTACCAAGTCAGGCTTTGCGTTATTCGCCGGCCGCACCGCGCAGCAATTCGGACAATCAGACACAAGTCTGGGTGTTGCGCGACGGCAAGCCAATGGCGGTACCAATAACTATCGGTCTCGACGACGAGACATTTACCGAGATCGTCAAAGGCAACTTGCATCCAGGCGATCAGATCATTGTTTCCGAACAACGCGACGGCGGAAAAATGACCTTGCCGACGCCCCGGCTCTGATTCCGTTCCGTCGACGAAGAATATGGCAGAGCCGATAGTAAAACTGGAACACGTGGAACGGACATACCGTGTCGGCGACGTTGGCGTGCATGCGTTGCGTGATGTGAGTCTCAGCATCAATGCCGGTGAGTTCGTCGCCATTATTGGTGCCTCCGGCTCCGGCAAGTCGACATTAATGGCGGTAATCGGTTGCCTCGATCGACCGACAGGCGGCCGCTATTTCTTTGAGGGTGTTGATGTAGCCCATCTCAGTGAACCCGATCGCGCGAGGCTCCGCAGCGAGCGACTCGGCTTCGTGTTCCAAAGTTTCAATCTTCTGGCCCGCACGAGCGCGATCGAAAACGTTGCGTTGCCGCTGTTTTACGCGGCAAGCGGACCCGCCGGTACTTTCTCGCGACTCCAAAGGGCGCGCGCAGCGCTCAAACTTCTTGGATTGGGCGACCGCGAACGCAACACCCCGGGCCAGCTTTCTGGCGGCCAACAACAGCGCGTGGCTATTGCACGCGCACTGATCAACAACCCGACTCTGCTGCTGGCGGACGAGCCCACCGGCAACCTCGATACACGGATGTCGCATGACATCATGCAGACGCTGACGCGACTTAACCGTGAACATGGCGTCACAGTGATCGTCGTCACCCATGAGCCTGATATTGCAGCCTACGCTGACCGTACCCTGACCATGCGTGATGGAGAGATCGTTTCCGACGAGCGAAAGTCCAAGAAAATACTAGCAGCGCCGAGCCCCGAGTACGGGCCAACCGGGGCCGACATCACACACCGGCCGCCACTCGTAGCTGCTTTGGAGCCCCATGCGATCTGGGCATTCGGGAAGATGATCCTCGCGGCCGCGATCCAGGCGCTGCGGAGAAATATGATGCGATCGGCCCTGACAATGTTGGGGGTGTTCATAGGTGTCGCAGCCTTAATTGCTATGGTTGCGGTCGGCCAGGGCGCAAATGAAGCGGTGCGTAAGCAGATCGAGAGCCTAGGCACCAATTTAATCGTTGTCTTGCCGGGCGCCACTACGACAGGCGGCATGCGCGCGGGCTTTGGCAGCGCCTCGACACTCACCACTGGTGATGCACAGGCAATCCGGCGCGAGAGCCAGGCAGTCACCCAGGTCGGGTACCTTATGCGCCAGTCCGGCCAGGTACAGTACAGCAATCAAAATTGGAACACACAAATTCAAGGAGTCAGTCCGAATTATCCGCCGATGACGAATTGGCGAGTCGAAGTTGGGCGTGAGATTTCGCCGGACGACGAGCTGTCGGCCGCTCTCGTCGCGGTGATCGGCAAGACGGTTGCAAATCAGCTATTCGGCGAAACGCAGAACCCGATTGGTGCACTGATCCAGGTAAAAAGCGTGCCCATAAGGGTTATCGGGGTACTCGCCTCCAAAGGCCAAACACCCTTTGGAACAGATCAGGATGATCTCGTGATGCTCCCATTTTCCACCGCCGAGCGCAAAGTCCTCGGCGTAGCCGCGCCAAGCCAGCCGCAACCGCCACTTAACTGGAACTATCCCAATCCACCGAATCCTTACAACCTGCAGCCCCACTTGACTGGCTACGTCAATCAAATCTTCGTCCAGGCGGGAAATGTTTCAGAAGTTCAGCCGGCAATCCGTGAGGTCACCGCTATCCTCGCGCGCCGCCACAGCATCAAGCTAGGCGATGTTAATGATTTCTCAGTTCGTAATCTGAGCCAGATTGCCGAGACGGCCGAGAGCAGTAGCCATATCATGGCGCTTCTGCTCGCCGCCGTCGCTTCAATTTCGCTGGTCGTCGGCGGTATCGGAATCATGAACATTTTGCTGGTATCGGTGACCGAGCGGACGCGTGAGATCGGCCTGCGAATGGCGATCGGCGCTCGGCGTCTCCACGTGCTGTTGCAATTCCTCACCGAAGCGGTGTTTCTGAGCGTAACCGGCGGGATCGCCGGCATTATTATGGGCGTGGCATTTTCGGCAGCAATTTCGTTCTTCGCCGGCTGGGCTACCCCGATTTCTGCCGCGGCGATTGCTGGCGGTTTCCTGTTCTCGGCAGCAGTAGGAGTCTTCTTCGGCTACTACCCTGCTCGCAAAGCCGCGCACCTCGATCCAATCGAAGCGCTGCGCTACGAGTAAGTATCTCACGCATCGGTAAACTCCTGCGGCGAGGCGGTCTTTCCGTTTCGAGACTTGGCCGTTTAGAGAGGCCGACCTTGTTGTGGATGCTGAAGATTTTAGGTGCTGCGCCTCGGGCTGACGGTGAAACGAGGTCCGTGGACGCGGCCTCAGGCATCAGAAGGGCTGCCGCCGTGGCCGGGCCCCAAGCGGCACTTAAGCGTTGATCGCTCGCCGTTGTCCTTCGGGGAACCAAATAACCCGCGTCGAAACTAACGACGTCGTCATTAGTTCCGTTACCGGCTGTGGCCCTGTCGAACGGTTATAAACCTTGCATTGATTGTTCTTTTAATGTCGCGGTTCATAACGACCATACGTTTAATTATTTTAGCGTTTTCCTCCATCACAGGACCGCCATTGCTGCTTAATCGAACATAACGCGTCATCAAATTGTAATCGCGAATAATCCGATCCACAGCTCGGTCGCTAGCAAACTCAAGTTCGTAATTGTCGCGCGCAACATTGCATCTGTGTTGGATAACTTCGCTCTTCTCAATGTTGTCATTATGGCATTCTACAAAATATTCTTTGAACTTTATCAGTTCATCTTTTTCCATCGACAGTATTTCCTTAATTGCTCCAGCTAAGTCGCCATCGTTATAATCAGGTTGTGCGGATGCGGAGGAGGTACCGAGCACGTAACCAAAGCACATCATCGGAATTATTATTCGCGACGCGACTGTTTATTTCTGACAAGATCGCTCATTCGGCATCCGTTTGAGAAAAACGCTGCCTATTTATGGGCTCGGGCAACACTTACGTCGATCCGAACTTGCATCCGAACGCCGAATGGATTGCCCGTCAGCTGACTGAAGCCTGTGGCTGGAACGAGGCACCGCGATATCTCGATCCGTGATCGAGACCGTGCGATGAGCGAAATCTTCATCAGGCGCCTTGAGGCAATGGGCATCCGGGATCGACCCAGTTCTGCGCGGTCGCCTTGGCAAAATGGGCACGCGGAGAGGCTAATCGGTTCGATCCGGCGGGACTGCCTCGATCACGGTGTGCCACGAACATACTGAGGAGAAGGTATGAAGCTGTGCAAGAGATGAGGGAAGGCCCCTCGCATTCTGCGGTCAGGAGCCGAATGCAAACCACTGTAAGCTGCTGCCGTTAAGAGCGGTGGTGGTGAGCGTTGCAGAAAGAGTGGGAATACCCGCTTTGGTGGGTCTCGGAAAGACGAGCGAAAGCAAACCGTCGATGAATGGTCGAAAAGGCATCGTTGATGTCAAAACCGAGGTCAGTGGTCATCTCGGGACAAGTTTGGGCGGAGCCCTGAATCCCGGCCCAAGCGGCATCCGGCTCGAAGGCGGCGTGATTCCGAGACGGGCTCTTGCATGGAACGTGGGAACCTGTCGTCTTGATGTGAAGGGAAACCTCCAAGTCGGTGGCCCCGATGAGGATCAAGTACCAATGCAAGACACAGGGACGGAGCTGTCCGTAGTAGGGCTGAAGGTTCTGTAATGGGACTGGACCGAAGGGGCAGCGGTATCCTGTTTTGGTTGGTGGCCAACCGGTGACGGGAGTAGTCCAGCAATAACAAGATGATGGCGATTAAAATAATAGGTTTTGGCACATGAGAGGCAGACCCAAAGGCGAAGAATTTCTAGACGGGGGTGCGGGAAGTGCGTGAAGCGCGGAAAGCCCCTGTTGAACGTGGCATCATCCACTTCCCGCAGTTCCCGCACTTTCCGCAGGCTGATCTAGAATAATTTTGGATTGACCTCCCAACGGTGCTTCGCGCGACCGGCCGTCTTGGTCGTAGCCATCTTTACCCACCCGGCCTTCGCCAAGCCGTCGAGCAGCACTTGTGTCTGCTCAGCGTCCAGCCTTTGGCCAAGGGCTTCTCGGCGAATATCCTCGCGTGAGACCTCATCCTTCCCATGCGCTTTGATCCATCGCAGGGCGCGCCGGGCATTCTTGTGACGATCGTTCAACCCAATCTGCCGCAGGGCGGCGCGGGCGTGTGGCCAAAAAAACTCGAGCCAAAGCCGAATAGCGGCGGTAATGAATTGCTCATCGATTGATTTCGGTTCCAAGGAGCCGGTGATTCCATCGATGCCACTCGATGAAGGTGCTCCCAATGCAATCGCCCACGCCATAAATGCCAATGTGGCGGCGAGGCGCAGCACCGTGGTCTCGCCCTTGACGAACCATTGCCGCTCGTGGCCATCGAGCCCACGCTTCATCTTGTCAACCAACTGTCGGAACTCTTCGAATTTCGCGATCGCGCCATCCGATAACCAAATTGTTTGTGGGGCGAATACCCCCTCAACATCTTCAGCTGGCAACCGAATTAAAGCCGTCAATGCATTCTGAAGCTCGGGTTCGACTTCGGATGCCTCGTTGGTCAGCGGCCGATAGTCCGGCGCCGATGGCCATGCGTAGAGAAATCGGCCGTACATGCCGTCTTCGTCGCCGGCGAATGCGCGCGCGAGTTTGTCAGGCTGAAATGATCCGACGACTCCAACCAGCAACTGCTCGACGACGATCGACCCAGAGACGCGTTCAACGACATGCCGGCCGCCATTCCAAGCCTCAAGCCAAAACGGCCGATCGGAGCCGCCGCTATAGCGCCCCATGTTTGCGAAAAGCCCGGTCAACTCGTCGCGGATGAGCATCATGCCGCGCGGCCTTGCTTGAAGCAGAGCCGCCAAGCGCTCGATGGTCGGATCGGTCGCATACAGTCGTGGTTCAATGAAATTGCCGGGATCGATCGCATCGATTGGCATAGGCGGCGGTTCTTTTGGCGGGTTGGCATCAAGCGCGGCTTGGCGGTCCGCCTTCCATTTCTTCATGGCCTCCTTCGCCTTCTGGACTTGCGTCTCATGCGTGAGGCGTTTCGCGTTGATGGCGGCTGAATTGTTTTTTTCGATAAGATCGAGAGCTCGCACTGTGACGTTGAGGCCAGGTGTCTTTCGATCACCGGGCGCAGCGACGACACATGTCCACAAAGTCATCGGCTCTGACCATGAGCGCGACGCGCGGACGCGCCGCGCCGTTCCGATCAAGCTTGATGCCACACCGAGCAGGGGCACTGCGACATGCTCGGGCCGCACTCCTGCGCCGTGGGATGCACGCCGCAGCCATTCCCGCCAGGGAACCGTGAAAACTTCGATGGGGAATTCCGGCAACTCGCCGCGTCGGTCATCGAGAAGCGTCCAATCAGGATCATCCCAATCATGGGCACTGGCCTGCGGTGGCTCGAAGCGACTTGCTGATTGTTTCTCGTTGCCACCATTACGCCGGCGCTCCTCAACAACTTTTTCGTCGGTGGGCTGGTCTACAATTTCGGTAAATTTGAGCCTGTTGCTCGCGATAAAGTTCTGCGTCATGACATCACCAAGTTATTGAAATCGAGGCCGACATCGCCGGGCATCAAACGGATCACCTCGCACCCTGCATCGCACCAGTGTTGGGCGCACTGCTCGGCGGCACGTTGACCGGCGCGAGGTTGCCCGTGCCATGATGTAGATGTTTGGCTTCTTCTCGGTCATCGGCTTTCCCTTCGGTTAACTCAATTTCAAACACATCCACGCCGAGCGCCTGAGCGATCCGGTTGTTTGCCCATTCCGGCGTCTCCCGCAATTGCGCGCCGATAAGGTCCCGCACTTGGTCGCGGCTCAGGTGTCGCCGCAGCGCGTTGGCCTTGCGAGCGAAGGTTCGTTTCTCCACCTCGCTCAAACCAGAGCGGACCACGACGGGATAGTCGTTGATGCCAAGCTCCCGGCATGCGCGGATACGGTTATGTCCGTCGAGAATCTGCCCGTTCTCGTCGACGTCCACCGCGACCATGACGCCGCGCTCGGCAATGTCTGCCTTGAGCGCCGCAAACTGCTCCGGCGGCAGGTCGGGCAACACCTGATACGGATCGGTCGTCATGGCGGCCCAGCCCCCTCAGCGAGGGATTGGGCGGCGTTCGCCGGAAAACCAGCGGGCGGGCCGTTCTTGGTTGGCTGCGTGACCTTCCTTTCGCCATCGAGGACCACCGCAGCGACCGCGCCAAGCATACCGCGCAAGGCCCACGCTGTGGCGTGCTGGTGCCAAAGCTCGACGATGGAAGATGGGTCGTAGCCCTTAGCGATCAGGATGCGCGCCGCCTTCACCAGCGGCGCTGCAGCGATGCATAGCGTCTCGCCGCCGACGGTCGTTGCGCGCCATTTGCCGCGCGCCATCGGCGAGACGTCGATGCGGATAGGCGCGGTGACCGATTTTCGTTTCGACATTTTCCAGTTTCCTTTCCGGTTCAATCCCGGAACGAACGGAGGAAATGTCGAAATGGGCTTGATAAATAAGAGTTATCTGGTGACTCTTAATCAGCGGGTCCCAGGTTCGAGCCCTGGTGCGCCCACCATTACCAGCATCGGGGTCACCGAGAGGTCGGGTTGGCCGGACGATGCATTGAAGGAAAATAACCGGAGCCCTGCATGGTGCTTCCCACCACTGGAAAAACGATTTGAGTTCCCCCTCGGCTGTCTAAAATCGTTTGCGCCAATTCAAGACTCCAATGAGATCCCGCTCCTCGAGCGTGGCACCAACGAGGATGTACGCAGTCGTGACCACCGCGAACAGAAGATGGCCCACGGTCATGGTTGGTGTCGCCCAGAATGCAATGATGAAACCGAGATAAAGCGGGTGCCGCACGAATTTGTAGAATAGCGGTGCGCGAAAGCGAAGCGCCGCCATAGGTTGTCCAACAAGGTTATTTGCCACCTGTTGCAGCCCAAACAGCTCGAAATGCTTGATCAAGAACGTGCTGGTCAAGGCAACGGTCCAGCCGACGAATGACAGGATCGTCACCGACATTGTGAGCCTGGGATTCGCCATGTGCCACACGATGGTCGGCATCGGGCGCCACTGCCATAGCAACAACGCTACGGCTAAGCTGGCCAACAGCACATACGTCGCCCGCTCAACTGAAGCAGGGATAAATTGGGTCCCGTTTGGTCAAAAAATTGAAACCGCAGGAAAGACGGGGATTTGCGAAGCGCTGATCTCTTCGCAATGTCGCGTTGGCTTGATTCAGATCATGGCGCTCAGCGGAAAAACTGGAAGAAAGGCCCGTCAGTTATTTTACGGCGGCGACGCTTATGAGTTGTTCGGCAATCGGACCAGGCGTCCAATCCTCACCGGGCAAAAGAGTAACTTTTACACCGCTGATGAGCCCGAGTTGTAGGGTCGGATCGAAATAACGCATACTCCGTTCGTTAAGATCAATTACGCGACCAGGTTTAAGCGGTCCGATATCATTGATCTTGACAATGGCTTTCCTTTCGTCGCTCTCAACAAGCGCGTAGGTGGGGTGGTAGTTTTTGCCGTAGCGGACGCCCCCGAACTGCTCACGTAAGTCGATCTGGATCGCCGCAGTCCACGCGGCTGGGTCATATAACTCGCCGGAGGCGGTTTGCACGTCATCCGATTTATGTTTGGTGCGGTATGGGTTATACATCGAAGCCGTGCCAACAATCGTAGCACGCATCGGTGCGGCATGATCCGGGAATCGAATCGGCGTTGCGCCGGGCAGACTGTCCGGCATCGGGCGAAGCAGCGCGCTCTCCAACCGCTCTCGCTCCTGCGCACGCTGGCCCATATAAGGATAAAAAGAGCTGCCAGCAGTCACCGTCAGGACCGCGATCGTGCTGAACGTGAGCGATATCGCTATGGCGCGCGCACGCCACCCCATCATTGCCGCGCCGCCGCCGAGCAGCGCCGAGCCCAGCGTGAAAAGCTGCGAGATGCGCGTAAAGGAGCCGACGACAAGCTCGGGGGATGGAATGGAAAGACCGAAGCTCCGCCGAAAGCCCCGAGTAACGGCGGAGAGAATCTTAACCAGCAGCCCACAAACTTGGTTAACAGCACGACTGACGAAAACCATAATGCGCACTACCTCGCATTGTGGCTCTGTCTACTCCGTACGAACTGCCTCCCAGCAGCGGGGCTGTCCCGTCGACATTTAATGATTTTTAACTTTCGCCCCGCTCGCTAATAACCATACCGGCACGATCGATGGAAAAAAAATTAATGATTTCTAATCAAGTATTACGATTTATGGTTAACTGTGGGCGCCTTTCGCCAGATCAGCCCAGCTGTGTGTACCGAAAACCTTATCCGCATTGTTTGACTGAGAGAATCGCCTAACGTCATCTCACAATGTTGGTGCTGTTCTGCCTCGTTTCCACTTTGATCTTGCCATTCAAGTCGAAGAGCCGGCTTGAGGCGGAAAACGTCGCGCTTCGACATCAGGTGATGGTGTTGCGGCGTCAGGTTGGGGGCCGGGTTCATCTCACGAACCTCGATCGGCTATTCCTGGTCCAGCTTTACCATTGGTTTCCGTCGATCCGGCGCGTGCTCGCTATCATTCGGCCAGAGACGGTCGTTCGTTGGCATCGGGCCGGCTTTCGCTGCTATTGGCGTTGGAAGTCGCGCTCTCGGGGAGGGCGGCCGCAGATCGCTGCGGAGCTGCGCGCATTGATCCGGCGAATGAATGTCGAGAACCCGCTGTGGGGAGCACCGCGCATTCACGGCGAGCTTCTTAAGCTTGGCTTTGACGTCGCCCAGTCGACGGTGGCCAAATACATGGCCAAGCGGCATGGACCGCCAAGTCAGGGATGGCACACCTTCCTGCGCAACCACGCGCCGGACATTGCTGCCATGGACTTGTTCGTTGTCCCGAGCATTGGTTTCAACTTGCTCTATACCCTCATCATCGTCAGGCTGGACCGGAGGCAGCTCA
>Ga0207805_1000077_pt1 | contig 14063 bp, 14 predicted proteins | sample LuqExpMetageno49_FD_187807 | JGI IMG/M metagenome (GOLD analysis project Ga0207805, IMG submission 187807) | Tropical forest soil microbial communities from Luquillo Experimental Forest, Puerto Rico - Sample 49 (SPAdes) | ecosystem: Environmental > Terrestrial > Soil > Tropical forest ... | reverse complement strand
TGGCGATGCCCGCGATGAGGCCCCTCTTGCCTTCGAGTAGTTTGGCCTGGACGGCAGGAATCATGCGGACCTCCTTTTGTTCAGGCGTGACCCAAAGCCATTTCCGGAACGTGGTCCGGGATCACGAGCTCGGCCTCGGTAGCCGCCACGACCTGGGAGACGGAAGCTCCCGGACCGGTCTCGAGCAGGGTTGCCCGGCCGCCGGGAAAACCGATCACCGCCAGTTCGGTGACGAGGAGATCCACAGGACGCATGGCAGTGATCGGCAGCGTGCATTTTTTGACGATCTTGGACACGCCCTTCGCCGTGTGCTGCATCGCCACGATGACACGTTTCGCGCCGGAGACGAGATCCATGGCGCCGCCCATGCCGGGGACCATCTTCTTCGGGATCACCCAGTTGGCCAAATATCCGTGCTGGTCGACCTGCAACCCGCCGAGCACGGTGAGATCAAGGTGGCCGCCGCGAATGAGGCCGAACGACATTGCGCTGTCGAACGTGCAGGCACCGGGTAGGGCGGTGACGGGACGACCGCCGGCGTCTGTGAGCATGGGATGCCCCATGCCTTCTGCGGGTGGAGGGCCGGTCCCGATCAGCCCGTTTTCGGACTGGAAGAAAATGTGCAGCCCTTCCGGGAGATAATTTGCGACGAGCGTCGGGATACCGATGCCGAGATTGACGAGCATGCCCGACTTGAGCTCCCGGGCGATTCGCCGCGCAATGATGATCTGCGATTCCATTGGGAACCTCATGAGTTTGTGACGAGGTAGTCGACGACGGGTGCGGGAGTCATGACGTGATCGGGTGAGATCACACCGACCGGCACGATGTTCTGGGCACTGACGATCACCGTGTCGGCTGCCATCGCGATCACCGGGTTGAAGTTGCGTGCGGTTAGCGCATAGCCGAGATTGCCAAGATAATCGGCGACGAATGCCAGCACCAAGGCGAAGTCGGCGCGGAGCGCGGTTTCGACGAGGAAGGCCTTGCCGTCCACTTTGACGACTTGCTTTCCGTCTTGCACTGGCGTGCCGACGCCGGTCTGCGTCAGGATGCCGCCCAGGCCGAATCCCCCGGCACGGATGCGCTCGATCAGGGTGCCTTGCGGCACGAGCTGAACCTCCAGTTCGCCGGCCATCATCTGCCGCTGGGTTTCGGGGTTGAGGCCGATATGACTCACGATGGCCTTGCGCAGCATTTTGGCCGCGACGAGCTTGCCGATCCCTTTGCCCGGCATTGCCGTGTCGTTGGCGATAACCGTGAGGTCGCGCTTGTTCTGGCGCACGATCTCGTCCATCAGGCGCTCGGGCGTGCCAACGGCCATGAAGCCGCCGATCATGAGACTGGCGCCATTCGGGATCATGGCGACAGAGTTTTCGAGAGAGACAGTTTGCATGTGTCCGGCACCTTTTGGATCATTCGGAAACGCGACGCTCGCGCCGCTGGCTGGAAGAGAATCCGCCCAGCTCGACGCGACATTGTTCGGAGAACTCGCGCAGGACGTCTGAGCTGGAGTCGACGGTCGGTCTCGTCTGAAAATCGAGCTTCGGCGCGTAGTAGGTTTCGATTACGTGCTCCATCACCTTCTCGGCGGCCGCCACGATTTGCTCGGACGCAAAGAGCCGCAATTTGCCCATGGTTGCGTAGAGCGGAACGAGCTTCGAAGGATTCTCGATCGAGGTGTGCTGCAGCGCGTCGACGAATGCGTCCGACGACAGGTCGATGAATTCGACGAATATCCGCTCGCGGCGGGCGTGCTCCTGGGTCCGCCGGCGGATTTCGTCCTGATGGCGCTGCGATAACCGGGTCGTTGCGATCGACGCGAGGGCGCCGATGCCCGAGCCCAATAACATGGAGACCGCCGAGATGTAAGCCGGGTTCATGACCCTACTCCCGATGTCCAGCGTTGCGCGGCGCCCCGACGGTCGCCTCAGCCTTTTTCACCCCCGTCATTACGACGCGGCACTCCGGACTTAGCTCGCGCACCTTTTGCCGAAGGCAGACGGTGATGCGGTCGGCGTCCGGGATGAACTCGCTGCAGTGCTTGAACACGTCCGGCGTACACGCCCTGCGCGCCTCCGCGGTTCCGCGCTCGGCGGCCGAGCTCGCGCCCACAACCGCGGATAGGAAAAGCGCTGTCAGCACCAGAGACGCCACGTGGGGCTTGCGGAAAGACGCTGTTACAAGCATTGTAAACCGGAGCATGTGCGTTACCTCGTGAATGAAGCCTCCGGCGTAGGCGGACGCTTCAGGCTGAAGGAGATGGGCGGTGTCATTTCCCGCTCGGCGTATGCGAGCCCCTGGTGAGGGTCGGCATCGAATTGCGCGAAGACGCGCGGCGCTTGGAAGCCGACGCTCGAGACACGCTGTCGTTCTGCGCCGAGGCGAGCCTCACTCTTCAAATTGCTTTCAACGCCCCGGCGCGTCGGCGTCCGGGATGAATTCGCCGCAATACTGAAGACGTCCGGCGTGCAGGCGCGACGCTGCTCCGGAGTTCCCCACTCAGCCGCTGATGCCGCGCTCCAAAGCAGGGATATGAAAAGCACCACCGCCAGAATGGCGGTGAACTCGTCGATAATGAGCACTGGATCATTCGACGCTTCGGCCGGCGCCTGCTTTCGCTTGGAGATGCCGTTCCGAGCCATCAATTTCCTCCATCCGAAAATGCTGAATTCGACGAAGAGTCTAGCCACTGCTTCCCAACACGACGGCTCTTGATTTGTCGAGCCGTTGATCGGCAGCTAAGCAGATCGGTGCTGCTGCTTGCGGGAAACTATGTGGTGAATGGCAATGAAAAACAACTAAGCGAAAGCATCAGCCCTTTCCGCATTGGATTATGCGAATCCGACCTATGTGCAACGGATGGCTGAAGGAGTTGGCTTTCGACAAGCTTCATCGCGCGGCGTCAAATGACCGCGCCCCTGCGCGGCCACAGCAGATGCGCTCGCCGGCGAAAACGTTCTGTTCAGTGCGATGCCGAAGGGGCGTCTGAGCTCCGGGATCAACGGCCGTTTTTGCACCGCGAGTTAAAAGGTCGCTTCCCTGGATCGCCCTTCCTAAGCATTCGCTTAGCGGCGCCAACCACAAGCAAACTCTCGTATGACCCACGCACAATAGACGGCACCGCCACAAATCGCGATGACAGGAGCACGCGAACAGGCTGACAGGCGGAGTTCAGCGATGAGCGCATTGACAGGGTCCTATGTGTTTAGGCTCCCGAAGCAACCGCTGTCCCACGGTGTCGAGGAGTTTCGTTGGCGCTGGCGGAAACTGACGAGCTCCTTGTTCGACCCATATCGGCCCGAGCTGCATTACATGCGTGGACCGGGCCCGAAATGGCGAGAAAAGCATGGCCAAGTCGAGCGAACGACGCCGCAATGAGACAGTGAACCGGCCGCACGGCGGCGCGGGCTGGAACAGCTTCGCAGCATTCCACGACTTTGCCGCGGCATTGTCCGGCGCCGGCCCTTTCACTCAGCAAGAATAATCGCGCCGGCCACCGCCTGCCGGTCCGCGCGGGGTCACCGCAGCGACTCGCCTGCTGCTGGCGGCAAAATGGGGAGACCAGCCGGCTCCAATGCCACTGGAAGCATGCATCTGCTGGCGAGATCGCTGCCGGCTGACGTCGAACGCGAAGCCCAGGTCGTCGGTCATGACGGATGTCACTCTGTTCAATGTTTCATCGGCTCGAATGGCACCCTCAACTCGCCTGACCTGAACCGCGCTGGATGCAGTATGACGGCTCTCCCGGCCTGCTTGAACTGATTCACATCGCCGCCTTGGATGCCTTGATATTGCACGAACAGAATGCGCGGTTCCGCCCATTCTCCCCGACTGCCGAACGTGATCGGTCCGACCACGGTATCGAAGGTCGATTTGTGGATATGGTCGGCGAGCTTCGCGTCGTCGAGAGAGCCGACCGCTTTAACCGCCGCTTCGAGGATCTGCATCTCGGCGTAGGCGTAGGGCGGGAGGTAGAGCCCGAGCGGATCGACGCCGGCAATTGCCGCACGCTGGCGAGAGCGATTCAGGAACTGCTCGACGCCGGTGGCGATTGAGCCGTCGCTGTACCGGCCGTGGTAAACCAGGCGAGCCCGATCACCAAGCAGGCCGATCGAATCGTTCGGTCCATCGCTTTCTCCTTTCGGGAGACCCCAGCGATCGCTACCTCTGCGCTCCAAGCCAGCGTGCGGCCTCGGGAGGACCTTCCGCCAAAAGCACTGGTAGCGTAACATATTTCGTTGTTGGTTACGCGGATTAGCCAGCTTTCGCTTGCGCCAGCGCCATGCGCGAGAGACCGGCGGGTCGGGCCGCGCAGCTGTCGTGAGCGTCGCTGGGGGCGTGCTTGGATGGAGATTGCTCACAAACGCAGACCCCGATTACAGACGGTTGCCGCCCCGTATCTATTGGGTATCGCCGGGTTGGCATTGATCACCTTTGTCTGCTTTCGGCTTGACTTCGGCGTTGCCAGGACGGGCTTTATTTATGTCATTCTGATCGCGCTGGTTTCGCTGCTGGGCAGCTTCAGCGCCTCGGTCGCGCTATCGATCGTCGCTGCAGCCTGCCTGAACTACTTCTTCGCGCCACCATTGTTCGAGTTCCGCATTGATGCAGCGGACGATATTGTGAGGATCGCGGCGTTCTTTACGACGTCGCTGGTCGTGGCCGCGCTGACGACCAAGGTGCGCGCGAGCGAGGCGCGCTTTCGCACCTTCGTAGATCGAGCGACCGATGCTTTCTTCCTCCTCGACGATCGTTCGATCATTGTGGACGTCAACCGCGAGGCCTGCGATAGTCTGGGCTACAGCAGGGAAGAACTGATCGGTAGGCATCGAAGCGATTTCGATGTCGGTCTCGACGAGGCGTCCATCGCGCGCATAAGGCAGCGCGTCATTGCTGGGGAAACCGTCACGTTCGAGACCCGCCACCGGCGCAACGATGGGAGCTCATTCCCGGTCGAGATTCGCCAGGGCCAGTTCGAGCAAGGCGGACGTCGGTTCTTGTGCCTGGCACGCGACATCACCGAGCGCAAGCGGGCCGAGGACGAGCTGCGCGCGAGCGAGGAGCGCTTCCGCACCTTCGTGGATCAGGCGACCGATGCTTTCTTCCTCCTCGACGATCGTTCGATCATTGTGGACGTAAACCGCGAGGCCTGCCGTAGTCTGGGCCGCAGCCGCGAAGAACTGATCGGTGCGCATCGCAGCGATTTCGATGTCGGTCTCGACGAGGCGTCCATCGCGCGCATAAGACAGCGTGTCATTGCTGGGGAAACCGTCACGTTCGAGACCCGCCACCGGCGCAACGATGGGAGCTCATTCCCGGTCGAGATTCACCAGGGCCAGTTCGAGCAAGGTGGACGTCGGTTCTTGTGCCTGGCGCGCGACATCACCGAGCGCAAGCGGGCCGAGGACGAGCTGCGGGAGAGCGAGGAGCGCTTTCGCACCCTCGTTCAATTCTCCTTCGACGTGTACTGGGAGAGCGACGCGCAGCATCGCTTTACCCGCCAGGTGTTCGCCGAGGGGCTGGGCGACGCGCCGGCGCCGGGATCCGAAATCGGCAAGACTCGCTGGGAAGTGCCTTACCTCGAACCTGACGCCGAGGGCTGGCGCAAGCACCGCGAGACCCTCGATGCCCACCTGCCATTCCGGGATTTCGAGCTCGCGCGACCGACGCCCGACGGCGGTAAACGCTACGTGTCCGTCTCCGGGCTGCCGGTCTTCGACAAATCGGGACGTTTCATCGGCTACCGCGGCGTGGGGCGGCACATCACGGAGCGAAAGAGGATCGAGGAGAAACTCCGACGCAGCGAAGCTTATCTTTCCGAAGCACAAAGGCTCAGCCATACCGGGACCGCGGTCTTGCGGGCGACAGGCCCAGTCTACCTGTCGGAGGAAAGTTACCGAATCGTGGATCTTGATCCGCGGCAGGGTCTCCCCGACCGCGAAACTCTGCTGCGACGTATCCATCCGGACGATCGCGACCGAGTAGATGCCGAGATCCAGGCGGCACTGCGGCAGCAAAGAGATTATGAGCTCGAGTTCAGAATCGTCCGTCCCGACGGGACAATCAAATATCTCGAATCCACCGGCCATCCTTTGCTCTCCGCGGATGGACACGCTATCGAGATTCTCGCGACGTACGTCGATGTGACGGAAAGCAAGCGCGCGCAAGAGGAGCATGAGCGACTTCGCCAACTGGAGGCGGAGCTCGCGCACATGAATCGCTTGAGCATCATGGGCGAGTTGGCCGCCTCGCTGGCTCACGAAATCCTGCACCCCATCGCCACCGCGCGCAACAACGCTAGTGCCGGCATAAACTTCTTGGAAATGCGCCCGCCGAATCTGGACGAAGTCAGGGAAGCACTCAGCTGTGTCGTCAGGGATGCCGACCGCGCCAAGGATATCGTCGACCGCATGCGTGAGCACATCAGGAAAGCGCCTCCGCGAAAGGAGCCTTTCGATCTCAATGAGACAATCAAAGAGGTCATCGTCATGGTGCAAAGCGCAATCGCCAAGAATCGAGTCTCGGTCCGCACCCACCTCGCGGACGGATTGATTCCCGTTCAGGGCGATCGTGTTCAACTGCAACAAGTGCTCGTGAACTTGATTCTGAACGCGGTCGAAGCAATGAGCTCGATGGAGGAGGGAGCACGGGAGTTGTCGATCAGCACCGAGCAAAGCCCGACGGGCGGGATGCTCGTGGCAGTGGGCGATTCAGGACCCGGCATCGATCCGCAACGCCTCCAGCGGGTGTTCGAACCCTTTTACACCACGAAGACCAGCGGAGTTGGGATGGGCCTCGCGATCTGCCGGTCCATCATCGACGACCATGGGGGCCGGTTGTGGGCGAATGCCAATAAGCCTCGAGGCACCGTATTCCAGTTCACCCTGCCGGCGACCCAAGAGGACGCATGAATGAGGACTCATGAATGCTGTTTGGCCGGCTTGCCGGACTGGAGAGCCGAACGCAGGCACCGCTTGAGATGGTCGTCGTCCACCGGCTTGGGAAGGTAACAAACGACGCCGTCCTTCAGGGCGCGATTCCGGGCGACCTCATTGGGGTATGCGGTGACGAGGATCGTCGGGATCGCGTGCCCTGCTTCGACGAGGTGTTTATGGAGCTCAACGCCCGTCATTCCAGGCATCTGAACGTCGGCGACCAGGCACGCGGTCGAGGTGAGGAGAGGCGATGCCAGGAAATCGGCTGCCGAGGGGAACGCTTCGACAGTGTAGCCCAGCGATGTCATGAGCTTTCTCATGGATTCGCGAAAGAGCTGATTATCCTCGACAATCGATATCAATGTACGTTTCGCCATCGCGGCTTCCCGGTAGCGTTCTGCGCCGGCAACTCGGTAATGTCGGAGAAGACTCGCAACTAAGCAATGCCAGCGCCCCTAAACAATGGCTTAGGCTCTCCCCTGTTCGCTTAGGTCCTGAGGCTGTTCATGTGGACGGTTTGTTATTAAAATGAATGCTGTTCTAGGGTGAAGTCGTTCCCATTCACGCAGGATCCAAGGGATGCGTGACGCGGACTCCAGAGTCGTGATCATCGATGACGATGCCGAGTTTCGCGACTCGGTTGCTCGTCTCTTGCGATCAGTCGCCATCAATATTCAGCAATTTTCGTCTGTTTCCGATTTTCTGAAGGCCGACCTGCCGGAGGGCCCGACCTGCCTGGTGCTCGACGTGAGAATGCCGGGAGGCAGCGGTCTCGATCTGCAGCGCGACCTTGCGGCGGCGAACAGGCAACTGCCGATCGTCTTCATCACGGCGCACGGCGACATCCCGATGACGGTGCAAGCGATGAAGGGAGGGGCCATCGAGTTCCTCACCAAACCGTTCCGCGATCAGGACCTGCTCGACGCCGTCGAAGCCGGCCTCGCGCGCGATCGTGCGCGGCGGGAGGGCGAGAAAGCATTGGATGTGATCAGGGAGCGCTTCAACTCGCTCAGCACCCGCGAGCGTGAGGTCATGATCCGGGTCACGGCCGGTCGTCTGAACAAACAGATTGCCGCCGATATCGGCATCACCGAATCCACCGTGAAGGTGCATCGCTCCCACTTGATGCGGAAGATGAAGGCCCGATCGCTTCCCGAGCTCGATCGAATGGCGGATATGCTCAAGCTGCACTCAGGAGGGGCGCAACGGTCCTGAGCTTGGCTTGCGGAATCCTCCGCGCAACATCTCCATCCGTCGCCTTCCATAAGGTGCGGGTCGTCCGCACCGAGCCGAGCTGCTTCCTCCGGCTGAGGGATGCAGACGCTGCGATGTCGCCGCCACCTTCCGACATCGCCTGTAAGCATTCGCTTAGTGTCGCCAACCAGAGGCGAATTTCGCGCTACCCGCGCACAATGGATTACGACGCCGGGTCGTGGTCTACTCGAACAATTGAACGGCGAGGGGCGACTGCGTCCTCCGCATGCGGAAACGAATGGAGCGACCATGATGACGAGCGATTACGTACTGCCCACCGCCCAGGAGCTGCAGAAGAGGCTGGCCCTGGCCGAGGCCCAGAAGGCGGCGGAAGAGGCGCGCCACGCGGCGGCCGCGGAGGCGGAGAAAAAGGCGCTGCTCGATCAACTCTCCAAGCCCCTGGGCATCGCCGACAACGAACACATGAGACGCGCCGGTGCGGTGATCGAACGCGCCGTGGCGAACGGCCAGACCGAGGTCTTCGTCGGACGCTTCCCCAATGAGATCTGCACCGATCGCGGACGCGCGATCAATCAGGCGGAGCCCGGCTGGGAGAAGACGCTGACCGGGCAGGCCAAGGAAATGTACACCTTCTGGGAAAAACACCTCCGTGCACGCGGATACCGGCTCAGGGTGCAGATCGTCGATTTTCCCGGCGGAATGCCGGGCGATATAGGCGCGACCTTGAGCTGGGCGGCTGACCATTCCCAGGATTCCCAGGCCGCCTGAGGCAGGCCAACGCACAAAGGAGTGCTTTCAATGTCTTCCATCCCGCAGAAACCGCAGCATGCCAACGCCGCTAGTCTCGGTCCCCTCGCGCCAGCCGTCGAGTACATGGTCGACGCGGCGCAACGCAGCATCTTGTATTGGGACGTGATGCGTCAGCGGGGCAACCAATACCGCGCCCATCTCGCCGAGACAGTCCCGCACGTGCTCGAATTTGGCTTTGAGCTCGTGGTTGACGGGCGCGAGCTCGAACGCCCGGTCAATTACGGTCTCGTGCGCATCATCCCGCCGAAGGGCGTAGTCGTCGATCCGACGCGCAGGCCGTTCGTCGTGGTCGATCCGCGCGCCGGCCATGGTCCCGGCATCGGCGGCTTCAAGGCCGACAGCGAGATCGGTGTTGTGCTCAAGGCCGGACATGCCTGCTACTTCGTCGGCTTCCTGCCCGATCCGATGCCGGGCCAGACCATCGAAGACATCGCGCGCGCCGAGGCGGTCTTTCTCGAGCGTGTCATCGCGCTGCACCCCGAGGCCGATGGCAAGCCCTGCGTCATCGGCAACTGCCAAGCCGGCTGGGCCGTGATGATCCTCGCCGCCATGCGGCCCGATCTGTTCGGCCCGATCATCATCGCCGGCTCACCGATGTCTTACTGGGCCGGCGTGCACGGAAAGAATCCCATGCGCTACTCGGGCGGCCTGCTCGGCGGCACTTGGCTCACCGCGCTCACCTCCGATCTCGGCCACGGCAAATTCGACGGCGCCTCCTTGGTGCAGAACTTCGAGAACCTCAATCCCGCCAATACACTGTGGACCAAGCAGTATAATCTTTATTCGGAGATCGATACCGAAGCGCCGCGCTATCTCGGTTTCGAGCGCTATTGGGGCGGACACGTCACCCTCAACGCCGAGGAAATCCAGTTCATCGTCGACGAGCTGTTCGTCGGCAATCATCTGGCGGCGGGCGAGATCAAGCTCTCCGACGGGACCGCGATCGACCTGCGCAACATCGACCGGCCGATCGTCGTGTTCTGCTCGAAGGGCGACAACATCACGCCGCCGCAGCAGGCGCTCGGCTGGATCCTCGACCTCTACCGGGATGTCAACGAGATCCGCTCCTATGGCCAGACGATCGTCTACACGATCCACGAAAGCATCGGCCATCTCGGAATCTTCGTCTCGGCCGGCGTCGCGCGCAAGCAGTACGACAAGTTCTCCAGCAACATCGACTTGATCGATGTGCTGCCGCCCGGCCTTTACGAGGCGGTATTCGAACCGAAGACCGACGGGGCGGCGAGCGCCGATCTCGTGAGGGGAGAATGGATTATGCGCTGCGAGGAGCGCACGCTCGACGACATCCGGGCGCTCGGCGGAAACGACATAGCCGACGAGCGCCGCTTCGCGACAGCGGCGAAAGTCTCGGAGATCAACCTCGCGCTCTACCGCACCTTCGCGCAGCCGTTCGTGCGCGCCGCACTGCCGCCGGCGGTGGGCGAGGCGATGCGCGAACTGCACCCGCTGCGCGTGCAGTACCAGCTCCTTTCCGACGCCAACCCGTTGATGGCGCCGCTCAGCGCCATGGCGAAGCAGGTACGCGAGACCCGCGCGCCCGCGGCCGCGGGCAATCCGCTGCTGGAAATGCAGGAGTTGGCGTCGCGCCAGATCATCGCCGGCCTCGACGCCTGGCGCGACATGCGCGATGCCATGGCCGAATGGACGTTCATGACGGTCTACGGCTCGCCGTTCCTGCAGGCTGCGGTCGGGATCGATCCGGCCGAGACGCGTCGACCGCGCCACGCCGGAACGAGCCTCCTGCACCAGCAGCTCGTGGAGACTCGGATCGCGGAGCTCAAGGCGAAGATGCCGCAAGGCGCCCTGCCCGAAGGCTTGGTGCGCACGATGCTCTATGTCGGGATGCCGCGTGGCGGCGTCGACGAACGTGGGTTCGACGCCATCCGTCGCATCCGGGCTGCGAACCCCGACGGAAAGACGCTGCCCTTGCCGGAACTGGCGGCGATGACCCTCTCGGAATTCAAAGCGCTGGTACGCGAGCAGTTTTTCATGCTGCTCATCGACCAGTCGGCGGCGGTCGCCGCCATTCCGGCGCTGCTGCCCAAGGATACCGCGGCGCGGCGTGCGGCCTTTGCGTTGCTGCGCCAGGTCTTGAGCGCGGCCGGAGAGATCACTGCCGAATCCGCGGGCCGGCTGCGCGAGGCGGCGCAGTGGTACGGCGTCGATCCGGCGCGCGCGCTCGACGAGAAGATCGTCGTCCTGCCGACCGTCGGAAATGTTGAACGCGCGAAGGTATCGTAGCGCCGGGACGCAGCCGGTCGACGCCACAACGAGGATGAGCCATGAGCAAGACGATGCAAGCCGCCATAGTCCGCGAATTCGGTAAGCCGCTGATCATTGAGGAGACGGCCGTCCCGACACCGGGGGAGGGCCAGATCCTCGTGAAGATTGCCGCAACAGGCGTTTGCCACACCGATCTTCATGCGGTCAGTGGCGATTGGCCGGTCAAGCCACAGCCGCCCTTCATCCCCGGCCACGAAGGCGTGGGCCACGTCGCCGCCGTCGGCTCCGGCGTGAAGCACGTCAAAGAAGGCGATCGGGTCGGAGTGCCCTGGCTGTACACCGCCTGCGGTCACTGTCGGCATTGTCTCGCCGGGTGGGAGACACTGTGCGAGGAACAGAAAAATACCGGCTATTCGGTCAATGGCAGCTTCGCCGAATATGTCATCGCCGATCCGGACTATGTCGGCCATCTCCCCGGCAAGGTCGACTTCGTGGAGGTCGCGCCCGTCCTGTGCGCCGGGGTCACGGTCTACAAGGGACTCAAGGTCACCGATACCAAACCCGGCGATTGGGTTGTGATCTCGGGGATCGGCGGCCTGGGCCATATGGCGGTCCAGTATGCGAAAGCCATGGGACTCAACGTCCTCGCGGTCGACGTCGACGATTCGAAGTTGCAGCTCGCCAAGCGCCTCGGGGCTGCACTCGCGGTGAATGCCCGCACGACGGACCCGGTCGCGTTCGTCAAGAAGACGATCCGTGGCGCCCGGGGCGTGCTCGTGACGGCGGTCTCGCCCAAAGCCTTCGAGCAGGCGCTCAACATGGCTGACCGTGGCGGAACGGTCGCGCTCAACGGTCTGCCGCCCGGTGACTTCAGCCTGTCGATCTTCGATACGGTCCTCAACGGGATCACGGTGCGCGGATCGATCGTCGGGACCCGTCTCGATCTGCAGGAAGCACTCGATTTCGCCAACGACGGCAAGGTCAAAGCGACCGTGGAGGTCGCCAAGCTTGGCAACATCAACGGCGTGTTTGACCGCATGCGGGCCGGCAAGATCGACGGACGTATCGTTCTCAACATGATCAATTGACGGAAACATCAACGACGCGAAGGCATCGTAGCGCCGGGCCAACGGAGCGGTTAGTGCCGCTAAGCGCAATGGGAGCAGCCAAATGACAATTTCTCCGGTCGACATCCCTCTCCGCCCGCCTCAGAGCAAATATGACAAGCTGATCGCGCTCGCCAAGCAGGTTCCGGCGGCAAAGATGGTCGTCGTTCATCCATGCGACGAGACCTCGCTGCGCGGCGCAACCGAGGCGGCCGAGCTCGGAATCATCATTCCCATCCTGGTCGGGCCAACCGCGAAGATCGCGGCGGTCGCCGCGCAACACAAGCTCGACATCGGCCGGTGCGAGATTGTCGACGTGCCGCACAGCGAGGCCGCCGCCGAAAAAGGCGTCGAGCTCGTCCGCCAGAGCCAAGGCGAGTTGTTGATGAAGGGCAGCCTGCACACCGACGAGCTGATGCACGCCGTCGCCTCGTCGGCCACCGGCCTGCGCACCGCGCGGCGCATCAGCCATGTGTTCATCATGGATGTGCCGACCTATGCGGAAACCCTGTTCATCACCGACGCCGCGATCAACATCTTCCCCGACCTCGACGCCAAGCGCGACATCATCCAGAACGCGATCGACCTGTGGACGCAGGTCGGGCTCGGCACGCCGCGGGTTGCGATCCTCTCAGCGGTGGAGACCGTGACATCGAAGATCCCCTCGACCATCGACGCCGCAGCACTTTGCAAGATGGCCGACCGCGGCCAGATCACAGGCGGACTGCTCGACGGCCCGCTCGCCTTCGACAACGCGATCGATCTCGAGGCCGCGAAGATCAAGGGCATCAAGTCCGAGGTCGCGGGCCGCGCGCAGATCCTGGTCGTTCCCGATCTCGAGGCCGGCAATATGCTGGCGAAAAATCTCACTTTCCTGGCCAAGGCGGGCGCTGCCGGCATCGTGCTCGGCGCCCGCGTGCCGATCGTTCTCACCTCTCGCGCGGATTCGGTGCGCACCCGCATGGCGTCTTGCGCCGTGGCGGTGCTTTACGCCGACGCGCGCCGCCGCATCGCGGCAGTGCCAGCCGCGTGATTGCCATGAACACGATCCTGGTCGTGAACGCCGGCTCGTCGAGCGTGAAGTTCGAGGTCTATGGGATCGCGGACGGCGGCGAGCTCAAGTGGCTGATCAAGGGCCAGATGGACGGCATCGGCGCGCGGCCGCGCCTGCGCGCCGCCGCCGTGGACGGAAAAAGCATGATCGATCGGAGCTTTGCGGCGGACGAGGTAGCGGACCTGCCGGCCGCCATGCAGCGCACCGGCGCGTGGCTGCGCGAGGCGCACAAGGTCCAGCCGGTGGCGGTTGGGCACCGCGTCGTGCACGGCGGCCCAGCGTTCGACCGTCCCGTGCTGATCGACGATTCCGTGATGGCGCAGCTCGAGCAGTACACGTCGCTCGCGCCGCTGCACCAGCCGAACAACCTCGCGCCGATCCGGTCCATCCGTTCCCTCTTTCCGAATATCCCGCAGGTCGCTTGCTTCGACACGGCCTTTCATCGCGGCCACACGGCGATCGCGGATCACTACGCGATCCCCGAGCGCTACTATGCGGAAGGCGTGCGGCGTTACGGCTTTCACGGCCTATCGTACGAGTTCATCGCGAGCCGGCTTAAAGAGGTCGCGCCGCGGATCGCCGGCGGACGCGTCATCGTCGCCCACCTCGGCAGTGGCGCCTCCATGTGCGCGCTCTCCGCCGGCTGCAGCGTGGAGAGCAGCATGGGGTTCACGGCGCTCGATGGGCTGCCCATGG